>Ga0209189_1000169_pt1 | contig 56345 bp, 83 predicted proteins | sample C_130820_EF_Meta_FD_187308 | JGI IMG/M metagenome (GOLD analysis project Ga0209189, IMG submission 187308) | Freshwater microbial communities from Lake Croche, Canada to study carbon cycling - C_130820_EF_MetaG (SPAdes) (version 3) | ecosystem: Environmental > Aquatic > Freshwater > Lake...
ACAATCAACCCCAGCCAAGTTGGTTACGAGAAACTGACGATTTCTGCCAATACACAACTCGACTGGCCGATCAACGGCAACGTATCTGACGTGGTTGCCAACATCATTGAGGTCTCGGCCACCACAACCGGGCTCAAGTTGTACATGCCGCCCGCCACATCCGTATCGGATGGCCAGAGTGCGCTGATCCGAAATGTGGGCACAAACTCGTTTACCGTGGTCAAGAGTGATGGGGCAACCATCTCCCCAGTCGCCTCTGGCGTGGCCGAATACGTCTATGTGACCAACAACACAACCGACCCCGGCCTGTGGTCTGCAATCACGTTTGGCACGGGGACGTCTGCGGCCAATGCGGCTGACTTGGCTGGGTACGGTTTAACCGCATCTGGCCTGACCTTAAATCAGTCTTACAACGTCAGCACGCTGTACTCCAACTACACCTTGTTGCCAGCCGACAGGGCAAGTTTTCAGGTATGGTCAAGCGGCGCCGGGACCATTACGCTACCAAGCGCATTAACCGTTGGGAACAACTGGTTTGTGATGATTCGCAACAACGGCACGGGAATTTTGAACGTCTATCCAGTCGGAACCGATCTGATTGATGGCAATGCATCTGTTCAGTTGCAGATCAACGAATCGTTTGTGATTTGCAGCTCTGGAAATGGCTGGAACACATTTGGTTACGGTCAATCCGCCCAGTTCTTTTTCACTCAGTTGGCAAAGATTGTGACTGGTGGAACCGTTACTTTGAGTGCCGCCGAAGCATCAAACATCATTCAAGAGTACACGGGCACCCTGACATCCAATTGCACTGTGATTTTGCCTCCCACGGTGCAAATTTACTCCTTGCAAAACAAAACAACTGGGGCGTACACCCTAACGTTCAAGACAACTTCGGTTGGCGCTTCGGCTGCGGTTGTTCCTCAGGGTCAAACAAACCTTGTGATTTGCGACGGCACAAACGTTTACAACACACAGGCAAGCGTTGGTGGCGGGTCTTCTTCTGTGACATTGCCAAACGGATCTGCTGCCGCACCATCTTTGAATTTCTTGAGTGATACCGTAACTGGTTTGTACCTACAAGGATCAGGCCAACTTGGTTTTGCAATTGGTGGTTCAAATGCCGCAACATTGACTTCGACTGGTTTGTTGGTGCCAGTTGGAATTTCTGGCGGAACTTTCTGACATGACCGCAAAAGTCGTTGCACTCCAGATCAAACCCGGCATCCAGCGTGATGGGACGCAGTTTGCCGCCCCCACCTATGTCGATGGCAAGTGGGTGCGATTCCAAAACGGTCTGCCACGCAAGATTGGCGGCTACAAGGGCATCTTCCTGAATGGATCGGGCATCTCTCGCGGAATGACGATGACCTCCACGAACGGCCTCAACTACGTTGTGTCTGGTTACGAAGGCGGATTGGAGCAGTGGACCACAGACAATGACGATGGCATTGGTTTTGGACCTACCCCATACTCAATGACTGGGTTCTCTTCAAACGCCAACAACTTGTGGCAGTTTGACATTGGCTATGACTCCACTGGCGGTGGCGTCAACAACTTGGTTGCGCACCCCGGTCAAAACTTGACCAACATCGACAGCATCACAAACACTCGACCCCTGTATGGGGCATTCCCCGGCACGACATTGGCCCCTGTGGGCGTGTTTACGGCTTCTGGCACCACCACCAGCGGCTCACCCAACGTCACCTTTGCAGTGACCAACGTGGCCATCGGTGCAGGTCTGTCTGTCACTGGGACTGGCATACCAGCCAACACAACGGTCAAATCAGCCTCATCAGTGGCTGGAGTATGGACTGCGGTCCTGAGCGCCAACGCAACCGCATCCGGCACCGTCACGCTGACCTTTGATGCCAACATCTCTGTGTCTGGTGGGGTCGTGGTGCTCCACCCGTATTTGTTCGTTTACGGCAACTATGGCTTGATTCAAAACTCGTCTGCTGGTAACTTCAACGACTGGGTGTCTGCGGACGCCAACGCCACCAACGCATCCACTGGCAAGGTGGTCAAGGGATTACCCCTGCGAGGCGGCACAACGTCACCTGCTGGCCTGTTTTGGACCCTTGATTCGGTTGTTCGGGTGACCTATGCGCCCAGCACGGTGAACGGCATCAACTTCTACTGGAAGTACGACTTGGTGACCAGCCAGTCGTCCATCATGTCGTCTCAGTGCGTGATTGAGTACGACGGCATTTTTTACTGGTGTGGTGTGGATCGCTTCTTGATGTACAACGGTGTTGTGCAGGAGATCCCCAACAACCAGAACATGAACTACTTCTTTGACAACCTGAACTACAACCAGCGTCAAAAAGTGTGGTGCACCAAGGTGCCTCGATGGGGTGAGATTTGGTGGTTCTATCCCAAGGGGGATGCAACCGAGTGCACCGATGCGATCATCTACAACGTGCGTGAGAAGAGTTGGTACGATGCTGGGCAGGCAGTTGGAGCCTTGCGTTCGGCTGGCACATTCTCAGAGGTGTTCAGAAAGCCAATTTGGGCGGGCAACGTCGAGAACACTGCTGGCGGCTACACGCTGTGGCAGCACGAGACCGGAATGGATCAGGTCTACACCAACAACGTTGACGCAATTGACTCGTACTTTGAGACGCCTGCACTTGGTTCGTATACGGGCTTGGTGGGATCGACGCAGCAGCCCGGCGACAACCAGTGGACCCGATGCGAACGCATTGAGCCTGACTTTGTGCAGAGCGGCCAGATGTCTGTGGTGATCATTGGCAAGGGTTATGCCGACGACATCGACCAAGAATCGGACCCATACACTTTTGATCCTGATACCCTGAAGATTGACATGCGTGAGCAGCGTCGTGAGATGCGTTTGCGCTTCAGGTCAAGCGTTGCGAACGGCAACTACTTCATGGGTAAAGTGTTGTTGAGCCTTGACACTGGAGACGTGCGCGGCACGGCAAATCCGTAATGGCAATCACCTACGACCCAAGAGGCATGGACTGGCCTCAGTACAACAAGCTGATGACCGAGCTGTTCGCGTCAAACGATGTCGGCTATGTGGACGAGGAGAACTGGCGCCAATGGGTCGATGGTTTGAATGGCATCGGCTACTTTGGCCAGTCTGCGATCCCTGACCAGCGCATGTTCGCGACGTGGCAAGATTGGGCCGAGCAGATGGTCGGAATTATGAGTTTGGGGAATTGATATGGGATTTTTTACTCGCATTTTTGATGAAGTAAAAGCCGCCGCAGACGCAGCATCTCGTGTTGCTACGCCCTATTTGGATGCAATCAATGTGCTGAAGGTGAAGGTATGACCAAAGATCGCATGAGCACGCAAGACATCGTGAAAAAACAATGCGAGCGCAACGGGGACGACTTCAATCAAGTCTATTCCGATTTGTATCAGCAAATTGAGGACAATGTGCTTCGCATTTTGCGCAGCGGAAATACTTTGCTTGCCTATCAAATCACAAATCCGCATGAGGCAGATATTTTCTTGATCACGGCAGATGCGCAGCCACAGATTGTGCAAGCCTTGAGTCAGTTTTACCAAGGGATGAAAAAAGCCGGATTTGTTCGAGCTACAGCAACCCTCAAGACCCCAGTAATCGCATCCATGCTTCGCAGCGCTGGAATTCCTTTTTCGCAAAACGGCGAAAACCAAATTGTGATCGGGGACTGATATGGGTGGCTGGATACAACAACGACTCCAACAAGCGGCTGACAACAGCGGCGTTTCAAACATATTTAACCAAGCCGGGAACTTGGTGTCGGGTGCTGTCAAGAGTGTTCAAAAAACAGTAGACAACATCTCCCACAACCCGCTTCCAGTCATTGAGAACGCAATCTTGGTGGCCAACGGTGTCCCGCCTGAGATAGCCTCAGCAGTGGTCACTGCCGCCAACGGTGGAAGCATTGAGCAGATTGCGATCAGTGCAGCCGTGTCATATGGGGCGCAGCAAGTTGGGGCATACGCTGGGAATCAAGTGTCCCCTATTGATCAGAAGACGCTCAACCAAATGGGGCCGCAGTACGCTGACACAGCTCTGATCAAGCAGGTTGTCACAAGCGCTTCTGGTGCGGCTGCTGCTACTGCATTGAGGGGCGGCAGTTTCCAACAAATCTTGACCAGTGGATTGTCTGGTAGCGTCAACTCTTTGGTCTCAAACCAATTGAAGTCTGCGGGACTTAGCGGTGTTGATGCAAAGCTCATTTCCAACGCAACATCTGCGGCCACAAAAGCCATCTTGTCCGGCAAGAGTGTGTCCGACGCAATTGGAAAATCGGTTGCCGCAACAGCTTTAAGCCACACAATTCAAACTCAAGTTGATGACTTGAAAAAGAATTCTGAAACGCTGAAGTCTTTCAATTCAAATATTGAGTCATTGAAGCAAGACGCCAGAGACTTTTGGACAAACAACAAGATCGATGCACTTCAAACCAATGCGCAGGCAAAGTACGAAGCTGCAACAGCGGCTAGGACGAGCTACACCAACCTCAAATCTGAGTTCGATCAGAAGTACAAGACATACACCGACAACAAGGCCGCGTATGAGACGTATGACTCATGGTTAGCTTGGAACCCTCCTCCTCGTGAAACTTATCTTGCCGCAGCAAATGAGGCCGCAAAATCGTTAGAAGCCCTTCAAACAAAAATTGAAGCGGCGGGCAATGCGGTTGGTGAAACCACCGCGCAGTACAAGGCTGTGGTTGATGAGCTTTCACCTCTCCAAGAAAAATACACCAGCTCATATGGCGACCCTTTAAAAGAGTACGAAGCAAAGGCGGAGGAGCTTAGTTCCACCAATGAAAAACTTGCATCCAACATTGGCATCAACACTCAGCAGTATGAAGACCAGTTGAAAACAGACGCTAAGGATATTGCCAAACAAATTGCGGGCGAAACAATTGCGGAAGTAAAGCACGAAACAACTGCAATCAAAGAAGGTTATGACGGGTACGAAGACAAGCTGACGGCAAAAAGCAAAGGCTTCACCAACGCCAAAGTTTATAAGGCTGCAACAGAGGCCGGATTTTCTGACTACGCAACGTATATCAAAGCAAAAAATTTGGGCTTTACTGATGGCGAAGATTACGCCAATGCAAAAGCTGGTGGCTTCACTACTGCCAAGCAATACAACGCCGCAACAGAGGCTGGGTTTACTGATGCAAAAACGTACAGCAAAGCAATTGCTGGCGGCTTCACTGATGCCGAGACTTACAAAGCGGCAACTGATGCAGGCTTCTCAAAAGCAAGTTTGTACAACACAGCAAAAGATGCTGGGTTTGATGACTACGCCACTTACAAAAAATACAACGGTGATGCTGCCGCTTACAACAGCGATCAGGCAAAGGCTAAAAAGTCTTCTGACTTGGCCAGCTCTCAAGCAGCAACAGAGCAGAAGGCGCCTGAGCCCAAACTGTTTGACCAGAGTGTTGTTGATCAGGCAATGTCTGGGTTCAAAAAATCAACTGATGAGATTGCAAAAACCGCAGACAGCGGAACTCAAGTTGCGCAAGCAGACACCGGCAACAAGGTTGTGTCCGATGCCGGGAACGGATCAACCAAGATTGACATTGGCGTGTCTCCTCCAAAGTTTGCTGAAAATGCCGGAGATTACAAGCCGCCCGAGGGCTACAGGCTCTTGAGCTCGAAAAACCCAGAAGACTTGGCGTATGCAGACCAGAAAGGCGTGTCCGCCACCTTAGACCCAAGCACTGGTGAGTATTACTGGCTTGCGCCAGACAACACGACAGCAGAAACAAAAACTGTTGGCGCGGATGAAGGCGCGTCTCAAAAACAAGAATCTGAACAGACCACGAACATCGTTGACAACGGCCAGACCGAAGAGACCAAAGACAACACCGGATCATCTGGGTCTGTTGCTGGAATTGGTGGAGACACTGCCGTTTCCGGCTCCGGGTCGGGGACTGTTATTTCCAATTCCTCTCTTGAGCAGCCTGTAGTTCAGGAAGAGCCTAAGTGGAAAAGCGAAGCAGAACGTTATGCTGCCTTTGCTCAAGGCATTACTGACCCCAATGATTGGGAGACATTCAAAGCCGCACAAGAGAAAGTGCGAGCGGAGAAGCCTGCTGAATCAGTGACGCCTGTGGAACCTGCAAAGACTGAAACCCCAGTTGAACAACCAGTTGAGTCACCACTCACTAGGGTTACGCCTGAAGTTTTCCCAACTGAACATCCTGTTGAAAAACCGCCTGTAGATGAAATTCCTGAAATTGTCATCACGGCTCCTAGACTTCCAACCGAAGATGTGCCAGTTGAAGAACCAGTCACAGCATCTGACACCTCCGGTTTAACCGCACCTCTGTCGCAAGTAGACTCAAATGTTGGCGACACGACTGACATGGGTGAGATTGAAATTGTTGGAGACAAAAATGCCGCTGATGAAGAGTCGGATCAAGAGGTCGTTGATCAAACTTGCGCTGATGGTTATCACTGGAACGGCAGCATGTGCGTTCCCGATGAGGATGTGATTGACGAATCTCAATCATGCCCAGAAGGCTACGTGTATGACTTCGACCTCAAACAGTGCGTTCCCGTCCAAGACACGGTTACTGGAGGAGGTGGAGGTGGAGGTGGAGGTGGTGGAGGCGAAAATCAGGTAGTGACGCCCACGCCTGTTGCCGCGCCTGCTGCACCCACCAGTCCTTTGGCGGCAGCCAAGCTCGACAGCAGCCCTCAGTTCTTGTCCAGCACGGTGACAAAGCAAGCTCCATCACACATGAAGGAGTTGAAACAGCTTTACTCATCGTTGACGCCGGGTCTTGCGCACGTTTCATCTGGAAACTTGCCTCCAGCACAACAGGAAAACAAACAGCCTGAACTTTCGGATGAAGAGCAGTCATGGCTTGATTCGAATCCAAACATGACAAAGGATGAATTGATGCAACAACAATATGGGACCAAGTTTTTTTCCACAGGAGGATCAAGCGTCACCGACTCCGGGTACTCAATCGATGCTCCTGCGTTCAAAAAGTATCCAACAAGCATGTTGTCTGCCGCCCCCCTTGCTGAGCAACAGAAGTCTCGCTTGGGCTCGTTGCAGCAGCTCAGGGCCAGCCTTTTGAGCCGCCAACAAGGCATGGCCGAGGGAGGCCTGCCAGCCAAGTACGCCGAAGCCGCCCCACCCGGCCACAAGCCCGAGTTCATCACTGGGCTGACTGGGTACTACGCCCAAGGCAAGGGAACTGGCCAAAGCGACGACATTGATGCCATGCTGCACGACGGTGACTATGTGGCCGATGCGGACCTTGTGGCTGCATTGGGCGATGGATCAAGCAAAGCGGGCGCAGAAGCCCTTGAAAAGTTCCGCCGCAGCGTACCCCACCAAGAACATGCTTCAGGCGGTCACGCGGTCCCTGCAAAGATCGCAGACGGGGAGTACGTGTTCCCCGCATCGTTTGTCACTGCGATTGGCAGGGGCGACAACAAAGAAGGCGCCAAGATCCTTGACAAGATGCGTGAAGCAATCCGTGCGCACAAAAGATCCGCTCCTACATCTAAAATACCTCCCAAAGCAAAATCCCCTCTTGACTACCTCAAGATGGTGAAAGGTTAAAAATGGCAAACCTCTTAGAGTCCTCACAAACGCAAGCCTCAACGGCGCCGGATTACTACAACACCTACATGAGTGATCTGGCGACGAAGGGTGCGGCTGCGGCATCTGGTGCGCAATACGTTGGTGCACAGCCGCTTCAAGAGCAAGCGTTCCAAGATGTAGCAGGCGCCGCATCAGCGTACAAGCCGACTCTTGATCAGGCTGGCAACACACTGACTTCTGCCACAGACGTCACCTCACCTCTGTCGGCTGCCACCGGGTATTTGTCGCAGGCCACCTCAGACCCATCAAAGACGGCTCAGGGCTACATGAGCCCGTACATCCAATCGGTGGTCAATGCCTTGGGCGACACCGGGCAACGCAACATCCAGCAAAACTTGGCCCCATTGGCCACCGCTGCTGCGGTTGGATCTGGTCAGTTTGGCTCCAAGCGTGGCGCTGAGGTTCTTGGCCAGACCATCTCGAATGCTGACCGCGACATCTTGAATGCCCAGTCTCAAGCCCTGAACACCGGGTACTCGGATGCATTGAAAGCCGCCTTGCAAGAAAACCAGATTGCAGGTCAAGCAGGCTCCACCGCAGCGAATGCAGCGGGCACTGGTCAAGCAAACCTCATCCAAGCTGGCACAGCCCAAAGCAACTTGGCTGGCCAAAACCAGACTCTTGGCTTGGCAGACATCAACGCTTTGTCGACCTTGGGCGGTCAACAGCAGACGATTGCGCAGAACAAAGAGTTGTTCCCGCTCAACAACCTCACAACGCTGTCCGGGATGCTGCGTGGCTACAACGTGCCAACGACCACCAAGACGACTGCACAGGCATCTCCATTGTCCGTGTTGGGTGGCGCAATTACTGGCACCGCTGGGTTGTTCTCTCCTTTGCGCGACTCTGCTGGAAACATTTTGAAAGATGCCGCCGGAAAGCCGCTCACAAACTGGAGCAACTTGTCCAGTGGGTTGAAAAATGCTTACGGAGAAATTACTGGGTCTGGCGGCACAGAAAATACTGACAACAGCAACATTCCGGCTGGCTACACTTTGAATGACAACGGCTACTTGGTTGACGCTCAAGGTCGTGAGTATGCGCAAAATGCCGACGGATCACTTTCCCCAATTGCGAGCGATGGATCAAATTCAGTCGACAACACTGACATCGTTGATCAAAGCGCAGGCTAAGGAGTAAACAATGACCGAACCAACAAAAGCAGCCCCTTTGTCAATTGATCTTGCCAAAGTCAATCAATATGGCTTGGGTGAAGACCAGCTTGGTGAATTGCAACAAGCTCAAAAAGACATCATTCAATCGCTTGAGCAGCGTTATCGTGATCCTAACTGGTTCAAGGTGTCTGCTGGGTTTTTGAAGCCTCAGTTGGGCGGCTTTGCTGCGTCCCTTGGGTCTGCTGCTGAGGCGATGGGTGAGAACGTCGAGAAGCAACGTGATGTTCAAATGCCGATTGCTCAGATGCGTGCGCAGTTGGCCCAGTCAAATATTTTGATGGGTCAAAACAGAGGCGTGTCAGACGAGATTAAGGCATGGTACGCAGACCCAAAAAATGCCAACAAGCTGCCCCCTGCTTCAATGGCTGCTGATTGGCGTGCTCGTGCGCCTGATGCTGCTGCCGTCAAATCAATGGATACACAAATTGGTTTGCAGCAAAAAGAAATTGAGCAAGCGTTGCAAAGAATTAAGACGGCAAGAGATCTTCAACAGACCCCAAGTGATGCTGATTTGAGGGCAGCAGGAATGACTCCGCCTCCCCCCGCAATTGATCGAGAAGTTCCAAAAGAAACCGAGGTCAAAGCTGACATCCCGTTGAATCCGAACGATGTCAAGCCCGGACAAAAAGTTGACTTTGGTTTTGCCCCGATACCTCAGCAAAACCTGATGACTGCATCTGGTTTGGAAAAGGTGAAGGAAGATGAAGCCAAGGCAAGCAAAGTTTTTGACATGGTTGAAGAGTTTGGCCACAAGAACTTTTCTCAGTACACGCAAAACATTGATCAGCTCTTGAACTACGCCCACAAGGGTGAAAAAGAAAGATCTTTGCTTCGCAACGTCACAAACAAAATGGCGAGTGACACCCCGTTAATTTCGGCGCTTTTGGCGGCTGGGAATGAGGGACTTCATGCGAACCTGAATGGCTACTCTGCAAACGTTGGTGCTCCGATCAAGGATTTTTTGAACAACCTCACGGACAAAGAAGAGCGACGTGTTGCTCAAATGCTTGTGCTCGCTTTGGATAACGCCAACTATGCTCAGACGCAATTGAAGGGCGGCTTGAAGGGCGGATTGCCCGTCTCTGAGGCCAACGTTTTGACCGCTGGATTGCTGTCTCGTGATTTGGATTACAACGTCATGATGAACGGCATGTTGCAGTTGGACAACTCATTCAACATGTACAAAAATTTCTATGACGGTCAAAGAGCTTTGCGCAGAAAATATGCAAATGAATTGACCGCACAAGCTCCTAACTATCAGATTTACAACAGTGACTGGTACAACAACACGTTCAACCATTACACCAACAGAGCAAAAGAAATTTCCAAACGATACAACGCATCGTTGTCTGGACAATAAGGAGAGATCATGGCCGAACGTGACTTAGATGCGCTATTTGGGCTTTCAGCTCCGAGCAAGCCTGCCGCTCCGACGGCAAGGCCTGTGCAAAGGGACATCCCCCTGAAACCTTCATCTGTGCCAACGGAAGCCCAAAAAATTGTTGCAAGCCAGATGGGTAATCCAAACGCCCAGCCAGCAGCGAGTTCGCCTGAAGTCTCTGGCGAAAGAGACATTGATGCTTTGTTTTCTGGGTCAAAGGATGTGGCGCCAGCGGCGGCTCAAACTCCTTGGTATGAGCGCGGGAAAATGCCTCCTACAAACGACCTGACGACGGGCGACAAAGGTGCCGCTGGCTTGGCAACCATGGCTAGCAATGTGCAAACATTTACGCCGCCGAAGGTCATGAACATGTCCGCCCCTCTTCGGGAGACGAACACAGCTTTGCAGAACGAGCAAAACGTTCAGTCTGCTGCCAAGACCGCACAACAGCAGACGCAAGAAAACTATCAAGCTCAGTTGGCCGAAGCTCAAGCCAAGCAAAGGCAAATTGAACAGGAGCACAAGATTGCCACCGAGCGTCACCGTAAAGCAATGCTCGAACATGCTCACGCGCAAACTTTGACGCCAGAGGAAATGTTTGAACAACGCCAGAAGGCCACACAGCAGCAGACACGCCTGCCTGCACCTGCATCAGAGGCTCCCTTGAATAGGCTGCCTGTGGGCGGTTCTGGCACGTTTGAGTACGCTCAGAAGTTTGGGGCAACACCCAGCCAAGCGATGGATGTGCCAAGCATGTCCCACATGCAGAAAGTGAACATCCCGCAAATTCAAAAAGGCTTTGAAAGAGCCAGCGGCCTGTCGGGTGCGTCCGGCATCAATATGTACGAAGGTGTGCCACTGGCTTTGCCGGAAAAGGCGGCACGTGAATATTTGCAGCCAAAGCATGAGGCCAACATTTCAATTGAGCAACGCAATGCACAAGAAGATGCTGACCGCCGAAAGATTGCGCAAGATCTTTTGAAGCACAAGGCAGGGGCAAAGCACGCACTTGACTTGGCTGAAATTGATTTGAAGGACGCCAAAGAACGTCTGAAAGAAGCTCAAAAACAATCTGCATCAAACAAGGCTCCAACAACGTCCGCAGCCGAAGCTCGTGAAACCGCTCGTCAGCAAAACATCATTCAAGAGCTTGAAGCAAAACGCAATGCCTTGCAAGAGCAAATTGGACGCAAGGCGCCACGAATCGCAGGGTCTGGATTTGATGAATACAGCAACACATTTCCAATGGGTAGCGCTGCCGATCTTGGGTATGCAAAACAATTGCTGCAAGGAATTGCAAGTCCAAATTTAGATGAGCGGTCGAAACTTTTGTTCAAGCAAGAATTGAACAAGTTGCAAAACAAAAACCCAAAATTGTTGCCAGCAATCCAGCAATATTACGGTCGATGATCACGAGGGTTGTCTCCCTCTCGTGAGCCTCCTTGCAGGGGCCATTTAAAACCCCTCCATCATTTCTGGTGGAGGGGTCTTTTTGATTTAACTGCACTTACTAAGCAAGCCGAGGATGACGGTGAGCATCATCATCCACACGTACCACTTAATCAGTCTCACAGCGCGTTCCGTTTGTTCTCCAAAGCCTTGCCTACCAACTCGTTCAAGCTCTTGGTGAACTTGACGCACTCGGCACGCTCGGCTTTGATAATTTCTGGCGCTGCGGCAGCCACAAACGTGTTTGCAAGCAACACAAGGTCATCCTCAAGGAAGTTGTAGTCCTCCTCAAGCATGATCGTTCTAAAGGCCTCGCCGACCTGTTCTTTTGTGAGCTCGATCATGCCAAGTCCAATTCCATGTTTGCGGGTTTGTATTGCTCAACGCTCATTCCCTTTGTCAGCAACTCAACCAGATCGGTTTGAGACGCCACATGGGCTTTGATGGTGCTGTTGGCCACATGAGCAATTGCTTGCTGCTTAGTGCCTGCATTGACCAGACGGATGCCTTGAGGACCGCCAACTACATAAATACGATTTGCCATTTTCATTCTCCAAATTTGTTTTTGAGTTTCCAGAAATTCAACAGATGAGTGAACATGCTCCAGTGACGTTGCAAGTCCTCCTCGGTGTGCTCCACGATCTTGACCAAGCCTTTGTGTGTGCGAGACACGAAGACGTTGGCGCAACGAGCGTGGGGTAAGTCAAGACCATTGCGGTATGCCGATAACTGCATCAGATGCTCTGCATAGGCGTCGATCTTGTCTTCGGGACCAAAGTCCTTCGTCTTGCAGTCCAGCACGATGCCCACTGGCGCAGACTCGTCACGGCGCGTGTACAAGTCCACCTTGCCACCAAACCCCAAAGGACTGGAGAAGGCGACTTCGGTTTCCCACGGTTGAAATGGGTGAGTCTTGAAGTGATTGAACACAGCCTCTTCGAAGGCCAGCGCAGCCTCTGGGTGTTCGACGTTCTTGTCCCCGGCGTACCATTTTTCAATTGATTCATGAATGCGCGTGCCTGCTTCGGCTGCACGCTTCCCTGTTTCTTTTGAGTCGATGATCACGCGGGCGATGAACTCTTTTTCGGTCTCGTCATCTTTGCGTGGCAAGGTCATGGCAGCCAAAAGCAACTGTTCGTTCTTCCAGACCTCCAAACCGGGGCTTGCAGCCACTTTCATGACGGTGGTGACCGAAGGTACCAAATTGAGCTTTCGACCATCTCGCAAAGTAGTTGGTCGATCACTTCCATCTTTTGCTTTTACGGTATACATGGGCTTACCATCCTGTGTATACCAATGAGTTTGCTCTGAAGCACGAGCAATAATTGTTGTCATTTCAGAGCCTCCTCTGCGGTCAATGGCGTTTCGTTTTCGTCATTGAGCCACTCGTTGTTATCCAGCGACTTCCAGTCAATGCCGTACTCCAAGCAAACGGCATGCAAGCACGGTTTGCCGTAGTACTGGTACATCGAATCAAGTTTGTCAGCTAGGGCTTCTTTGCCGTCCAGCCACAACCAAGCCTTCATGTGTTCAATTGATCGACCAGCAGACAAGCCACGGCAGCCGTTTGCCTTGTCCCATGCAAAGGGCATGTAGTCCTTGATGTGCTCAATAGGGTCTGTTTGCGGCTTCCATTGATGCGATTTGACATCGTCTTTCAAAAACTCTTTGGCGTGTTCAAAATCCAAAAATCGGATGAGGTCGCCAGATTGAAATCCAAAGAAATCATCCTTTTCAACCTCTTTGATGCGGTCAACAATTTGTTGTTGTGTGCGCTTGGTCATGCTTGTGCCTTTGCTTTCTTTTCTTCTTCATGTCGTTTTTTCATGCGCTCAGATGCCTTGGCGCGTTGCTCTGGAGACCAATTGCGTCCTTGACGCGGTGGTTTAACCGAAGCTGGCTGGGGCTCTACGTTGCCAAGTCTGCGGATCAGGTAATCGACTTTGCCCTCCAAGAGTTCAATCTTGAAAAGGATCGCTCGTTTTTCTTCTTTAGAAATAAACATGGTGTTCTCCTATCAAAAAGGCACGTCAGACAAGTCGTCATCAACCATTGCCAAATCGACAGTGGTTGTCATCTGCTTGGGCTTGCTTTGCAGCTTCTCCCACTCAGGTGAGGCCATGATCTTTTTCTTCAGGTTCTCGCTGAAGCCTTGGAACATCTCCATGTCTGGCTCGGCCAAGTTGAAGATCTCGTTCTTGTTGACCGCAGTGGGCAGGCCGTGTTGTTTCACCACCGATGGGACCGGGGTGATGTTGGCCACGTTGACGTACATCTTGCCGTCGTTGCCTTGGCGCTCGATCACGTTCAACATGCACCACGCACCCAAGACAGTCTTGAGGTCGAATCGACGCATCTCTTCTGCCGTGAAGGGCTTGCCGCGCCATGACTGAAGGTCAAGTCGCAAGTTGGCTTTTTCGGACCAAGACATCGTGTAGTTCTTGAACATGGCAAACGGGCGACCGTCCTTCATCTTGATGGGTGTGCCGTCATCGTTTGTGCCGTGAATCTCCCAGCCCAACATGATCTTGTGCAGGTACTTGACCTGACCCATGTACTCTGACTTTTGCGTGCCCACATCAACGATGCGGTAACAGCGAGCCAGATGTGACCCGACTGGCGTGGACTCAAATGATCCACCTGTGTCTTCCACAATAAAACTCATGTGTTTCTCCAAAACAAAACGTCCGCAAGGACAACAAAAAAAGCAACTGCATAGATGCAAGTCAGAACTCTGTCCGGCCAATCTTTCATAACGCTCTCCTAAAACGGCAACATCGCCGTGATGTGGACTATAACACAGAATTAAATTATGAGATGGCTGCACTCAAACAAAAAGTTGTGCTACGATTGCTTCGCGGGGTAGCTCAGTAGTAGAGCAGGTGGTTCATACCCATCAGGTCGGCGATGCGATTTCGCCCCCCGCAACCAACACGCATGAGGATTGGGTTGAGGCTTGCCGCTGGGCAGATAAACCTTGGCTTAGTCCTCAGCCGTGTTGGTGAATGCGCAGGCTGATGCGCGACTCAGCGGCCCACTTTCGAGTGCGGAGGTTTCGGTGAAGACCTCTACCCAGCCGGGAGAACCGAATGCCGGGATCAGCTCCGGCCACCAGCAACCTATTTGGAGAAAAACAACAATGAATTTGGTCGAATATTTCAAAGATGAGCCGCGAGGAGCAAAGGCTGAGATGGCTGAGTACTTGAAGATCTCGCCTACGTGGCTGTCCTTGATCATGAAGGGGGACCGCAAGGCTTCGCCTGCGCTTTGCCTGAAGATCGAGGAGGCCACCCAAGGGTTGGTCAAGCGCAAAGATCTGCGTCCTGATATTTTTGGATCAATCAAAAAGTGATATGATTTTTTAACGCTTGGCGGCGTTTTTTGGGTAAACCGAGGTCGGGATTCTGCCACTACCCAGTGGTCCGCCAACATCGAAAGATGAGAGTCCCGACCTCGGTTTTTTTGTCTGGAGAAGAAAATGAAAATGGTAAAGCTGGAGAACATTCGGATCGATGGGGGGACGCAGTTCCGCAAAGAGATCAGTCAAGACGTCGTCAGAGACTATGCCGAGAAGATGCGTGATGGCGCACGTTTCCCTGCAATCCGAGCCACCTTTGATGGCTCAACATACTGGCTCTACGACGGCTTCCACCGTTACTTTGCGTCCCGTGAAGTTGGGTTCAAAGACATCGAGGTGGACTACAAGCCGGGCACGCAAGAAGATGCGCAAGACCTTGCACTGGGCGCCAACGATGACCATGGCCTGCAACGCGACAACGCCACCAAGCGCAAGTGTGTCGAGACCGCTTTGAGCATGGAGCGTCATGCTGAGAAATCCAACCGCGAGATCGCCAAACTGTGCAAGGTGTCCGACACCTTCGTGGCTTCCGTGCGCAGCCCAGAGGCCAAGAAAAAGCAAGCCGACAAGATCGAGCGGCACTTCGAGAAGAAAATCAAAGAACGCGGTTTAACTGCACCCGATGATCGCGGTTTAACCGCAACCGACCCCAAGCCATCGATCTTGGACGGCAACGCCCCAACCGACGAGGAGCTCAGGGCCAACGAGATGGCCATGCAGGCCGACCAAGAGTTGCTGAACAAGCTGCTGGACTCGGATGAGCCCCTCAAGGTTGCCCACGAAGAGCTGACCAAGCTGAACTTCCTCAACAGCCAACTCAAGGTGCGCATTGATTCCCTGATGTCCGAGAAGAACGAGGCCATCACCCTCTGTAAGAAACTGCAAAAACAATTGGATAAAGCGAGCAAAAAATGACCGAAGTCCTAGCACAGCGAGTGTGTGATGATGGATCAAAATTCCCAGCACCACGCCCCTTTCAGCTCTCAGCCCACCAAGCCTTGCGTCAGGGCTTCAAAGATGGCCACAAGAACCAGATGATCATGGCCCCCACTGGTGCGGGCAAGACCTACCTTGGTCTTCGGATCTGCAACGAGGCTATGCAACGCGGCAAGCGTGCGGTTTTTCTTTGCGACCGCACCACGCTGATCAACCAGACATCGGCTGCCGCTGACGGCTATGGCTTGAACCAGCATGGTGTCATCCAAGCCAACCACTGGCGCCGTCAACCCGAGATGCTGTTGCAGATCGCCTCAGCTCAAACCATTGCCAAGCGTGAGTACTGGCCGCAGTTGGACGTCTTGGTGGTCGATGAAGCTCATACTCAGCTCAAGGTGTGGACCGAGTACGCCATGCAAAGCGGTGCAGCCGTCATTGGGTTGTCTGCCACCCCATTCAGCGCTGGCTTGGGAAAGATCTTCACCAACCTGATCAACGCCACCACCATGCATGACCTGACTCAGTCTGGTGTGTTGGTGCCCATGCGCGTGTTCTCGTGTTCCAAGCCTGACATGCGTGGCGCGGCCACCGCGGGCGGGGAGTGGACGGACAGGGCCGCAGAAGAGCGTGGCATGGAAATCATCGGTGACGTGGTGACCGAGTGGATGCAGTTTGCCGAGGGCCGCAAGACGATTGTGTTTGGCGCCACCATCAACCATTGCAAAGAGTTGGCCAAGCAATTCATCAACAACGGCATCATGGCCGCAGTGTTCACCTCAGAGACCACCGCCAAAGAGCGAGAAGACCTCTTAGAAGAGTACAGAAAGCCCGATGGATACCTGAAGGTGCTCATCAGCGTTGAGGCGCTTGCAAAGGGTTTTGACGTGCCTGACGTGGGTTGCGTTTGTGATGCTCGACCCTTGCGCAAGTCGTTGTCAACCGCCATCCAGATGTGGGGTCGCGGTTTGCGTTCATCGCCAGCGACCGGGAAGACCGACTGCTACCTGCTGGACTTCTCGGGCAACATCATCCGATTTGCAGAAGACTACACCGACGTGTTCTTCAACGGGTTGGAAAAGCTCGACGACGGTGACAAGCTGGACAAGAAGATCCGCAAGGATGAAGAGCACGAACTCAAGGGCTGCCCCAAGTGCGGGTACAAGCCATTCCACAAGCGTTGCATGGCGTGTGGCTTTGAGAAGGTGTCGCCCGCCATGGACAACGCCTTGCCCGGCCACATGAAGGAGATCTTCATTGGTGAGGGAAAGAACAAAAAGAAGCTGGCCGACAACGCTGAGCACCTCTGGCATCAGGTGGTGTCCTATGCACGCCATCACAGCAAGCCTGAGACGCAGCAGGGCCGTGCTTGGCACCTGTACAAGAAGATCACGGGCCAAGAGCCTGTGTGGCGATTCACAACCGCACCCAACGTGGAAATCACGCGCAACGTATCGAACAAAATAACCAGCCTCAACATGGCCTACAAGAAGGGGATGAGCAAATGACCGAAGAAATCCATACATGCAATCTTCATTGCGAGCGCCCAAATTGCATCAAACAACAGCGTGACGACTTGCGTCAAAAGTACTTTGAATTGTGCGACATACAAGCAAAGTCGTTGCATCACGCCCAAGTCAGTGCCAAGGCGGAGGCTGACGCTGCTGTCATGGTCTTTCGCCTGCGCTTGGCTGATGCGATTGAAGCACTGCCGTTTGGCGATACAGCCGCATCGTTCGCAGTTTTTGTGAGGGACTTCAAATGACCTTCATCGACTTTGCGCGTGCACACGGCGTCGATATTGACCCTGCACGCTTTTACTCTTCCGAGCGCATCCACCGTTGTGGCACGGTTGACAAACCCAATTCTAAAAATGGTGCTTACTGGTGGGATGGTCGTAGAGGCTGGGTCCAAGACTGGAGTGGCGACGCACGCACCATCTGGTTTGAAGACCCACACGCCAAGCCTTGGACCGACCAAGAAAAGCGCGAGTGGATGCTCAAGCGCCAGACGGCCAATGCCCACAAAGATCACTCATACGAGCTGGCCGCACAAAAGGCTGACATCGTCTTGCGCTCGGCCAAGAGCACCACCCACCCCTACCTGACCATCAAGGGCTTCCCCGACTTGGAGGGGCTGGTGCTCGACGACAAGCTGTTGATCCCCATGCGCAACGTGGTGACCAACAAATTGCAGGGCTACCAGCAGATCTACTGGGACGAGCCTAACCGCAAGTACGAAAAGAAGATGCTGCCCGGCATGCGTGCCAAGAACGCAGTGTTCTTTCTTGGCGATAGGACGGCCTCAGAGGCTTGGCTGGTCGAAGGGTATGCCACAGGTCTATCCTTGATCGCAGCGCTGCGCAGCGTGGGTCTGAAGGCTTCGGTGGTGGTTTGTTTCTCGGCATCGAACATGGTCCAAGTGGCAGACCAGATCCCCGGCAAGCGCTTCGTGTTTGCGGACAACGACGCCTCAGAGACTGGGGCCAAGGCTGCCGAACAAACTGGCCTACCTTGGACGATGGCTGACACCGTAGGGTGGGACGCCAACGATTTGCATAAAAAAGACAGTTTGTGGGCCGTGGTGAAAAAAATTATGGACCTTCGCAAAAAAGTGTTGACAGGAGCTGAAACAGCATCTGTATAATCCAAACTGTTGTAGTCGATCACAACAACTGAAAGCCGTTACTCATGCATTGGCCCCTGTCAAAGGGGGATCGACCCAGTGCAGTAGTAACGGCTTTTTTGCTTTTAGATCGACCGCTTTGAGGGACGGGTACCGCCAGTAGCCTCAAAGGGAAACCCCCACTACGGGATAGATGCTGAGATAGGGGAAAGGGTGGCGAAGATAGCGCCCTTGCATCGAACGGCTCTCGGGTCAAGTGGCTCCATAAAGCAGACTTGTGAAGGCTTAGTCCTACTTTCCGTAGGAGGGCTGAGTCTGTCCACCAACAGCAGTCAAACTCCCCTAATTCGTAAGGAATGAATAATGGATGAGTAAGAGATGAATCAAAAATAAATTTATTTTCAGAAATCGGTTCGTCTGTTTTTTTCTCTAATTCCGTGTTATAGTTGCATCACCACAATGAGTGGGTTTAACTGGAGAATGAAATGGTAGAGACAGATTTCGAGACATTGTTTGATAGTGGTGAGTTGGACAGCGAGTATGCGATGTTCATCTCTGAGAAATACGATGCTTGGAGCAAAGCCAAGATGTTGAGCTTGTGGGATGACACGGATGTGTTTCTTGCGTTCAAAGAGCACATGGAGGCCGTATGACTATCGATCCAGATCGCTACTACATCTTTGACTGCAACGGCAAGATGATTGGCAACCCGTTTGGGTACAAGACACACAGCGCGGCGACTGCGCAGACTAACCGCAAGGGCGCAACGATCTACAGCCAAATCTGGCACGCATTCCACAAAGAAAAGCTCGTCAACCCAAATGCAATGTTGGTGAACTCAATCAAACTAGGGGCAGTGATATGACTAAAGAAACAGGTGGGCCAGCGTTTCCATCATCTACGTACGACACTGAGTATGAACGCTATTTCCAAGAAGGCGGCATGACCTTGCGTGATTACTTTGCTGTCAAGGCGATGCGGGAAGTGACGTGGTTACACAAAACACTGTCCGCAGAAGAATGCTATGAAATTGCAGACGCAATGCTGGAGGCACGCAAATGAAACCGCACAAACACGCAGAGCTGATCAAGGCATGGGCCGATGGCGCCGAGATTGAAGAGCAACCACCCCGTGGTAATTGGCATTCATTTACTGATGGGCATTGGATGGAATCTGATGATTGGAGTTACCGACTCAAACCACAGCCAAAACCTGATGTTGTCCGTTGGTGTTGGGGCACAACTTATATGGGACACGAGAATCCATTCCCGGAATTTGGTAGTGGAGAAAAACCAAACTTAAAACTCGTATTCGACGGTGAGACGGGCAAGCTCAAATCAGCGGAGGTGCTATGAAATACAAGTACACCTACAGCACGATGGATGTCTTGTTGGCCGATCCAGTCAACCCGACGCCGAAGGAAAAACAAACACACCAACTGACTCGCATGTGGCAAGGCTTGCATGGCTTGGAGCGTGATGCCAATCCTTCATACGATGACTGGAAGATGATCTTCGACGCACTCAACATGATGGAGACGTTGATCGAAATGGGTTGGGCGTCTGACCCCGATGGCTTGGTCAATGAAGCCGTCACGGCGATGGCGATTGCAGGCCAGAGACACCTCGACACTGGCGTTCCGATTCGACTTGATGGCGCAGGCATTCAATCGATCCGCGGGCTACTGGAAGACTACGCAGATGCCTTGGCCGAGTTGCCGCACCGAACCATGGTTGTTTGCCACCGCAAAACAGAAAAGCGTGTGCAGGAAATATTGGCCGGAAAAATCAAAGTTCACGATGTACAGGTGACCGCATGACCGAAGCCCAAGAACAAGAAGAGGCTACGTGGAAGCGCCGATACATGAAGCTAGTTGCTGAAGGCTGCCCGATTGACGAAGCACATGAGCTGGCAGCTCAGATGACATTGATCCGAGACAACGACATCGGAGACGACCGCAGGATTTGCATTGAGTGTGCACACTACAAAGACAGGCTGTGCCAAAAAATCTTGAACCGAGGAAAGCCGTCGCAACAACTGCGATTCACTTTGCAACGCTGCGATCACTTTAAATTGAAAGGCTGAGGTCGTATGTTAATTTTTGCCTTTGACCCCGGAAAGACTGGAGCATGGGGCGCTATTATCCACACTGGTCAATACCATGCTTGTGGTGACATGATTTTCGATGACAAGATTATCAACACTGAAAAAATTTGGGCTGAAATTTGCATGGCAAGAGATGGCCAAGATTGCCAAGTTGTTGTGGAGGCTGTTCACTCAATGCCACGTGATGGTGTACGCCAAGCGTTTTCATTTGGTACATCGTTTGGCGCTGTAATAGGCTTGGCGCAAAGATTCAGAGCACCATGGCATTTCGTATCCCCACGTCAGTGGAAGTCTGACATGGGGCTCACGTCTGACAAGAATGAGTCTCTCAATATGGCGCGTGAGTTGTGGCCTACGGCGCCGCTAAAACGCAAGATGGACAACGGTAGGGCAGAAGCCTTGCTGATGGCCGAATGGTTACGCAAAGGAGAATTGAAATGACAAAAGACGAGTTGGTTGTGTTGTTGCGCAGTGTTGGCGTTGACGAGAACACCGTGACGGCCATGGGCAATGCCTACGACATCGGCTACGACGAAGGGCACAAAGACGGTTATCAATCACACATGGTATTCAAACCAGCAGGAGCACGAGATGAACCAAAAACAGATCAATGACGCGGTTGACTACATCTACACCCATGGCCAGAAGTACGCCCAAGCAAAAGCCAACCTGACCTACATGGAGGAGTACCGCAAGACCCTCAAAGCCATGCTGATGAAGCAAGCCATCGTAGACGGCTGCAAATCGTCCGCAGCGGCTGAGATGGAGGCCTACGCAGACCCCAAGTACAAACAGCACTTGGAAGACCTCAGAACAGCCGTAGAGGCTGCGGAAGGACTTCGCTGGGGGTTGGTATCAGCTCAGGCTCGAATTGACGTCTGGCGCTCATTGGAAGCCAGCAACAGATCTGTGGATAGGGCTGTAGCATGAACTGGTTTACAGACCCCGCACAACTTTGCGCAACACTTGATTTGGAAACACAAGAAGGTCTCGCTGAGGCCATCCTTATTTCCGTCGCATCACTCAAAGACAGCGATGGAAAAATGTTGCACATCAAATTTGGCAATACAACAGAAGACGACATCAACTTTGCACGGCAGATTGCAAGCACGCTACTTAGCGCTCGCGCAATCAGAGGTGAAAGATGAACAACACCCTCACTGTAAAGGAGAGGGCTTACGTCGGGCTGGTCAAAGAGCTGCCATGCAGCGTCTGCGATCACCCCGGCCCCAGTGACGCCCATCACGTCAAGCAGCACAGGCAGTACACCGTAGTGGCTCTGTGCAAGGACTGCCACCAAGGATCGCGCAATGGGTGGCATGGCCAGCGAACCATGTGGAAGCTCAAGAAGATGGAGGAGATCGACGCCCTCAACATCACGATCGAGCGTGCGATCGACCTGATCATGCAACAAAAATAAGAAACCAAGGTACTCAAATGCAGTTTAACCGCACCTGAGTATTAGGGTTTGTCACTAGAAAATATTTTCATCACGATGGTTTCTGCTGTAACTTGGTGTTAAACTTCCTATCACTGCAATACAGCAGGTTTAGCAAAAGGAAATCATCATGACAGTAGCATCCACCCTCAAGATCGTTGACCAACTCGGCCTGATCCAAGACCAGATCGAAGCCCTGCAAGAGCAAGCTGAATCCCTCAAGGACCAGATCAAGTTGCTTGGTGCTGGCACTTACGCTGGCGCAATGTACGTGACCATCGTCAAGCACACCCCAGAAAAGAAAAGCACTGCTTGGGCTGCTGTTGCCAAAGAGCTGAATGCTCCAGATGACCTGATCAAGAAGCACACCAAGATCACCAAGGACATCATGTCCGCCACCACCGAAGCATTGTCCAACTGATCAACCGGGGCTACGGCCCCATAGGAGCACATCATGAATTACGCAGAAATAGCAAAAAAAGCAGCCGCCGAACGCCTTGAGAGTTTTGACGCAGGCAGAGCCAGTGCATTTAAATTTGTCTTGGAATACTTAGAAGAGGTGCCATCAGCGCAAGGGCTTGAAAGCCTTATCAAGAAAATTTTGCAACGCGAAGGAGAAACAGCATGATTCACACTGACGAAAAAAAACCCACATCAAACTGTCTCAAGACATCAGCCGCGCAGTCATCGTCAGTGATGATGACGATATGGTCTCAATGAATGTTTTCTTCCGAGGAGGTAACGTGCGCACTTGCATGACCCGCGAAGAGACTGGGGCATTGATTGCAGCCCTGCAATTGGCAATGTCATGAACTGGCACCCCATCATTCAAACGGTGGGGCTTGTCATCCTGACTTGCCTTGCCTATTACCTTGTAAGGAACTGACATGACTCCAATCACACCGATGGAGGCCTATGCCACCACAGACGGCAAGCTGCACATGGATGCTCTTGACGCTCAGGCCCACCAACACGGGCTGGACATCAGGCAAGAGGTTGAAGAACATTTGGGAGATTACCGAGTGCTTTTTGATGGTTTTACAAAAATGACTGCCATCGTTAATTGGGAAGTTTCCCGCAAACTGAAACAACTGAAAGAACAAAATGTCTGAGAAAGAACTTAGCCCTCTCGCCCGTCAATTGCTTGGCGACAACGGTCACGTCAAGTTTTACACACAACAGGAATTTGATGCGTCTCTTGCAATCGCCAAGGCCGAGATCATGACGGTGGCAATTGAAACGACCAAGCGAGCCATCATGATTGAGCGTGAGGCGTGCGCAGAGATATGCAAACGCCTTGCAGAGCAAGAGGATGAGGGTGAGCTATCAACAGCGCTCTGTAACGCTGCTATGGCCATCATGAATCGCATACCGAGCCAGCGCCAATGAAGTACATCTCATACATCGCTTACCCCATCATGCTGTTCTTTGTGTACTGCTTGTTTGGGCTTATCAACTGGAGCCGAGACCCCGGACAGTGGTTCTTCGAGTTCCGCTTCATGTGGATTATTTGGGGCGTGGCATGGGGCTACGCACTCAGCATAAAGATTGAGAGCAAATCATGATGGAACCAGAAGACGAAGCCTTTGACGAGCTGGACAAGGCTCAACAGCTCAAAATTCCAACTGGTGTGACAAGTTTGGGGACAACTATTGACCTCAACACGACTCACTACAAATTTGTGGAGCCAACAAAGCCTGTCGGCGCATGGATTTTGTATCCCGGCGCACCTTGGACAACCAGATTCACGATGTACGCCAAGCCAACTGACGAGCAGATCAAAAACACCGAGCAATTGCTTGGATGGAAGTGGGAGGATGTATGAACCAAGACATTATTGAGATGGCTGAAGAGTCTGGATTGTTGCCGTGTCAGGGCATACACATGGGTGATTTAAAAGCCTTTGCCAAACTGGTAGCAGCACACACGCTGATGAACATTGACCCAAGCAGCTTCATGTCGCATCAAGAAGGCATTGAAGCGGGACGGTTGGCCGAGCGTGAGGCGTGTGCAAAGTATGTTGAAGGTCTGATGGTTGGAGAACAGTCACTGACTGTTGTCATGGGCGCTATTGCCGACGGAATTCGCACACGGGGTGAAGCATGAACAAAGTAAAAAACGCATTAGAACTTGCTCTTGGGGTTTTTCGTGAGCCGTATTGCGATGCACCTCTTGATGATGTCATCAAAGCCTGCGAAGAAGCACTGGCAAGCCTGAAGCAAGAGCAGGGTGAGCCTGTGGCGTGGCAATACAGAGATGCAAATGATGATGGCACGTGGAGTGCGTGGAATGGTTGCGATAAACAGCTAATGGAATCAGACTGGCGAAAAGTGCGACCTCTCTACACCACACCACAACAACGCACATGGCTTGAACTGACACCTGAGGAGGTTAGCGACATTGCAATAAACAACCCGCCAGCAGTGCATGACTTTTACCAAGCCATTGCAGACGCACTCAAGGAAAAAAACAATGGATAAATACGAATATGATGGTCACGACATGAGTAAGCTGACAATCCTAGATGGCACGAAGTACAGCTTTAATCAGCCGCCAAACAACATCATTTTTTACGATACGTCCAAGGGTTATCAACGTGAAGTGCTACGTATCACAAAGGATGGAATTATTGGTAACCCTGACGTGCCAACAGACGAAGCGGCAGATGCTGTGATACGTGTACTGGATGGGCATATCAAGAGCCTAACCAAACGCACATGGGTTGGGCTGACGAAAGATGACATTGCAAAACTTTTGTCCACGCATCACATGTATATGGAAGACTTTGTGAAAGGAGTCGAAGCCCTACTCAAGGAGAAGAATGGATACAACACATGATCAACGCATTCCATCCCGAGTACATGAGCCTGCACCACCCAAACTTCTGGGGCAACACAATTCAAAACGAGAGCCGCAGCAAGAAGATGTCCAGCATCGTGACCAACACTCGCATTAAGAATCCATCACACGGCACATTCATTGGCATCAGCAACAAGGTGATCTCCACAACCGCACCCGCACACATGCACAGGCCCAAGACAAGGGGTGAGATGCTCAAGCCAAAGGACTTTCACATCTACGCCAAGGCCCACACAAAGACCTAGGGAAAACACCTAGGAAACACATGCTTTAACTTCGTGTTAGAATTCTCACACGGTCAACAAGATCGGTTTAGAAAAGGAAACATCATGTCAATCGTAGACAAACTCACCACCCGCATCAATGGCACTCAAAACAGCCACATCTTTGTGGACAAGCTGCAAGACAACACCGTGTGGATCAACGCAAACGTCCGTGATGGCGGTGTGCGCATCACGTTGTCCATGGACCAAGCCAAGGAAATGATCGCAGCCCTGACGCGCATCGTGGAGGCAGAATAACCATGTGGCCATTCCCTGAGTGGCCGTTGCCCGAACCCAAGCGCAACGACCCCATCCCAACATTCAACCCAGCAAACGAAGAGGACTCACCATGGTGACCGCAAAGAAACCCGCAACCAAGAAGGTTGCAGAAAAGACCACTGCGGTTAAACCGCAAACCAAACAAACCGCAGTTAAACCGCAAGCAGAGGAGTTCCGCATGCCCACGGAGGTCAAGGACTGGATCGATCAAGCCTCAAGCCGCATGAGCCACATGCGCACGGAGATTGACCGCCTCAAGGAAGAGAACGCCAAGTTGCGCCGCGCCAACAAGGTGATGGAACAACGCGTAATGGGCATGAGCCTCGAATGACCGAACAAGAACGCCTAACGCAAGAAGCCATATCTTCCGTGTTCAGTGAGGCGACATCAAACGCCTTGGCATACGGTGTGGGCATGATCAGGGTGAGCATTGTCAGAGGGATCATGGAGATCAGCGTGGTGGACCGCGAAGAGTTCATGGAGACGGCAGAGCAACTCCAATGGCTGGACAAGCACGCGGCGCGGGAGACCAAGCAATGATGAATGAAATAATTCTTTCTTTGATTGGTGCGGCTATTGGCATTGGTACTGGTGTGTTGATTGTGATTCTTTTTGACATTTAGCAATGGAGACGCACATGACAACATCCACAACCTAGAGTTAAACTCAAGCCCTATGCACTGAAACGATTGTGTGAAAGGACAACAGAGATGACTGAGATACAAGCAACAGCCAAACCCATGTTAGCGTCAACTAACTTACGAAATAAAGAATTCGGATTTATTGGAGACGCACATGGCAACAGCTAACAAGGGGGCAGGAAGGCCCGCAGGAAGCCCAAACAAGGCCACATTAGAGGCCAGACAGGCCATAGGTGCCTTCGTCGACGGAAACGCTCACAGGCTCACTGAGTGGCTTGATCAGGTAGCAGCAGGTGTGAAGGTTGTTGAGGTGACGGAAGATGGTCCGGTGGAAAAGTACATCGTGCCGCCCAACCCGGCCAAGGCCTTCGATATGTTTCAGAGCGTGGTGGAGTACCACGTGCCCAAGCTGGCAAGGACTGAGCACGTTGGTGACGACAACAAGCCGCTGGTGATCGAGCACAACGTGAGCGTTTTCGGCGAGTTGCTCAAGTCGATCAAGATGCAACGCCAGTCGGAGACATGAGCGCAATAGATGAAGTTCTGGACGATCCTGAGGTGCAAAGGGAGTTCAGCCTGCTGCACCCAACGGAGCAGACTGTCATCAACTGGCAGCTCAACTGGCTGGGCAAGCAGGCCCACAAGCACCAGATCGAGCCCGTGGGCGACTGGTGGAACATCTGGCTCATGCTGGCTGGCCGTGGAGCCGGGAAGACTCGCGCAGCCGCCGAGACGCTGGCCGCATGGGCATGGGAGCAACCAAACACACGCTGGCTGGTGTCCGCCCCAACAAGCGGCGACATCCGCGGCACATGCTTCGAGGGTGACTCAGGACTGATCGCGGTCATCCCGCCCGCACTGATAGCCGACTACAACAAGAGCCTGCACGAGATCAAGCTGATCAACGGCTCATTCATCAAAGGCATCGCAGCCTCAGAGCCTGAACGTTTCCGCGGTGGCCAGTGGCATGGAGCATGGCTGGACGAGCTGGCAGCATGGGACTACCTGCAAGACGCTTGGGACATGATCATGTTCGCCGTCCGCTTGGGTAACCGCACCCGCATCATTGCGTCAACCACGCCAAAGCCCAAGCCGCTGATCATGGAGCTGTTGGACCGCGAAGGTGACGACGTGGCGGTGACCAAGGCGTCAACCTATGTCAACGTCAAGAACTTGGCCCCATCATTCCAAAAGCAGATCCTTCAGTACGAGGGAACCAAGCTGGGTCGGCAAGAGATCCATGCTGAGATCATTGACCCTGAAGAGGGCGGCATCGTCAGGCGTGACTGGTTCAGGCTGTGGCCAAGCGGCAGGCCGTTCCCCAAGCTGGAGTTCATCCTCCAGTCCTATGACTGCGCCACAAGCGACAAGACCCACAACGACCCGACTGGCCAGATCACCTTTGGGGTGTTCAAGCCCATGGATGGCGGCATGTGCGTCATGGTGCTGGACTGCTGGCAAGAACACCTTCAGTATCCTGACCTGCGCCCCAAAGTGATCGAAGAGTTCGAGACGGTCTACGGAGACGGCAAGGACCGCAAGCTGGTTGACCTGATACTGGTGGAGGACAAGAGCGCTGGCATCTCCCTGATCCAAGACTTACAGCGTGCACACCTGCCCGTGATCCCGTACAACCCCGGCAGGGCAGACAAGATACAGCGGCTGTCCATCGTGGCCAACATCATCAAGGCTGGCCGTGTGTGGGTGCCTGAGAGCAGCAACAAGAAGGGTTACGTCAAGGACTGGGCCGAGGGCATGGTCAGCCAGATATGCTCATTCCCTGAGGGCACGGTGCACGATGAGTTCGTGGACTGCATCAGCCAAGGCCTGCGTTACCTGAGGGATTCAGGCTGGATCAGCATCGATGGCTCGCCGCGGCCTGACATCGAGCAAGAGGACATCGACGATGCAGAGATCTACAACATGAGCCACAAGGGCAATCCGTATGCTGCCTGAGGTGCAGTTAAACCGCAGTCAAGTGCGGTTAAACCGCAAAGAGGGTGCGGTTGCATTGTCTGCATCATGTGGTGGACTGCGCAACGTGTCGAAGGCATAATCGGGGCAATTCCCCATTGAGGTCCACATGGCACTGACACCTGAACGAATCGCCGAGCTTGAACGCCTCAAGGCGATGATGCAACCTGCCGCCACTGAAGCCCAGCGCAAGGCTCAGGCAATCTGGAATGCTGAGCAGATGGCCAAGCAAGTGCCCGGCAAAGCCAAGGGTGGGCTTGAGAAGTTCTTAAAGCACAGCAAGGTCAAAGAGCGTCTGTACCATGGCACCGACAAGTCATTCTCAAAGTTTAAGCCTAAGAACGGCATGATCTTCTTGGCGCCCAAGCCAGACTTTGCCAACGACTACACGACATCAAATCCATACACCGTGGAGAAGCGCAATCTGAGTCCGAATGTTATGCCAGTGCACGTGCACGCAAAGAACCCATGGGACTACAAAAACCCAGAGCATGTAGACGCTTTGCATCAAGGCTTGGTAGAGCACCCACACATCGGTCCAGAGTTCGCAACCAGCAAGGGACGACTGTCAAGTGGCGACTGGACTGCAATTGAAGACCCTGCAATTCAAGACACAATCAGGAAGTTGGGCCACGACTCGTTCTATGTCAACGAAGGCGGTTACCGCAACCTCGGCATGTACGACAGACGCAACATCAAATCAGCAACTGGCAATCGCGGAACATACGACCGCAGGTCATCAGACATCACCAAAGCTGATGGCGGCGAAGTCAGCACGGATGCCATGCGGATGGCGCTGATGAGCAAGGGTGGAAAGCCACCAAAGCAAAAGTACAAGTATCCACATGCCGATGCACATGAGCAAGCAAGATTGAATGCCATCAAGATGCTTGGCCTGCATGAGCACAATACCGCAGCAGATCGCGCCAAAGCAATGGGGTATGCGCAAGACGTGTACCACGGCAGCAAGCAAGACTTGCAGGGTGGATTCAAACCCGGCTACGACGACAATCTTTCCTTTGTAACCCCAAAGCCAGAGTTTGCAAACAACTGGATCGGCAAGGGAAGGTACACCGAGCGCTTGGGTGATGAAGCCAAAGCTGAACGTCAGTCAGCCAACGACCAGTATCGTGACATGAAGTACAAAAACATGGACTACGACTCCCTCAACAATTTGCAGGGTGATGAGTTCACCAAGGAGTACGACCGTCGCAACAGCCTGCACAAGGTGGAAATGAAAAAAGAATTTGGGGACATGGCATCCCCAGACCGCATTCACTCCACCGTGTACCCCATGAAGGTGAAAGCAAAAAAGACATTCAATCCTGAGACGGACATGCACCACATGCATGATTTCTTTGTCAAGGACAAAACGCCGCAGAATTTGATTGACCTGTACAAGACGGGCAATTACATGTTGTACGAAACCAAGCCAGTGGTCGCGTACCTAAAAAGCAAAGGCTTTGACTCCATGAAGCTGCGCGAGTCATCTGACGGGGATTACACCACCGTTGCCATGTTTGACCCCGCCCATGTGCGCTCACGCTTTGCCGCATTTGATCCAGCAAGAGAACATGAAACCCATTTACTCGCCGCTCAAGGAGGCACTGTGAACCCATTCGACTATGAAAACCCTGAGCACGTGAGTGCGGTTGCAGGCCACGCCGCAAAGCACAAAGACTTCAAGCAATACGGCCCAAAGATGATGGGTGAGGTGCTGAGCACTGGCCACCACCAGCACCTTGAAGATCCCCGCATCCAGCACGCCATGCGCCAAGCTGGCCACAATGCCTACCATGTGCTGGAGAAGACTGGCAAGACCTTGCACAAGATGGCTCAGCCCGTAGTCAAGAAGGCCATAGGCGGGCAGGTGCAGCCATCGATCGCTCAGATGAAGATGGCGCTGAACCAAAACAAGTTCCCGTCTCAAGCCGCACTGGACAACATTGGAGCTGAAGAGGCGCCCAACATGCCCGTCAAGGCGTATGTACCGCCTGCTGGTGGCCAAGACGGCCAGTTACCCGTTGGTGGCATCGACATGAGCGAAATCACGCCCGGCATGCAGTACATGCCCGAAGAGCAGCAAGCCATGCAGCCGCCCGGCCAGCCCGGTCAGCCAACACCACAAGGACCAAGCCCGCTCAGCGCTGGCACCTCAAGCCCCAGCCAACAGAGCAACATCTTGCAGATGACGCCCCAAGGCCAAGCCATGGCAGCCATGCAACCAACCGCGGTTAAACCGCAAATGGCATCTGGTGGCCCTGTGCCAGTTCAAAACCATCCGTTTCAAACCGCTGGCCAAAAGCCAATCCCATTCATGGCCAAGGTGGGCGGCAGCGACAACATGCCCATGGACAACCAGTCGATGGACAACGGCGCGACCACGTTCGACATTGACAACATCCAAGAGTTGGCCAAAGGTGGAAGCCCCAAGCCAGCCAAGTCACTGCACTACGAGCCAGCGCCATCGCTGAGCAAAAAAGAAATTGAAGCCATGGCTGATCGCATGGCGCGTCAGATGGCTGGGGTGGACAACCCAAACCAAAAGACGTTGCAACAATTGGCCCGAGAGCAAAACTTGCCCATTGGCATCAAGAGCTCCAAGAAAATGGATGTTCCAATCATCAATTACGAAGACCTCAAAGGCTCGTACTCGGTGGGCGTTCCGGGCGACACAAGCCGAGGTGGCGTCAAGCCAACCAAAGCTGGCCGCATTGGCTCACCTAAGGCTGGAGAGTACCTAACTCACATTGGTGGTGAAGCTCTGGACAATCCAGTGGGCTTGTTCGGTGGCAAAGACTATGGCGCGTATGGCCACCCAGCCGGATGGGCAAGTGACTTGGTCGCAAGTGCTGGGATGTTCAATTTGGTCAACAAGCTGGCCGAAGAAAACCCTGAGCGTCAGGTGTATGGCCACTATCACAAGATGTCGCCCGAAGCATTGAATCATGCGGCGCACATGCTGGACGCGGTTATTTCACACCACAAGCCACATGCATCGCCTGCTGATCGAATCTCCATGCTGAATGACTTGATGCGCAACAAGACGACCACGACCAGCAAGCACGACGTTCCCTATCCAGAATTCCCCGGCTTTGAAAATCCAGCCGACATCATGTTGCAAGGCCAAATGAACTCTGGCATGCGCAAAAAAATCATTGGACTGCTGGGCAAGGAAAAGTATTTCCCCGGAGGCAAGCAAAAGCTGGATGACATCATCTATGCGATCAGCCACCCAGAGTTGCGCAACATTGAAACTGGCGCAGGCGGATCTTCGATCATCAAGTTTGACCCATCGCGCAACTTGAAGGAAAGCATATCGCCACACCCAACCTATAGCCACGACATCCCATCCAAATTGGTTGGGCGCACGCGTTACACAACACCCGCTGAATTGTTGGCGCCACGATCTATGGCAAACGCCAAGCGTGAGATTGCCGCCATGGGCAAAAAAGTTGTGCCGTTCAACCATGCCAAGATGAGCATCATCCGAGAGCCAATCGATGAACAGTACATCAATCAATTGGGTGAATACGAGCTGGCCATGAAAAAGAGACTGGGCTACAAGAAGGGCGGCAAGGCCTCATCGAGCAAACTGTCGGATAATCTCGACACTATGCGCCTTGCTTTAACAAAAAAGAAAGCTAAATGATGGAAGATCAAAATCCACAGTACATTGAGAACGAAGACGGCAGCGCCAACGTTGACCTGCCTCTTGACGACATGGAAATGGAAGAGATGCCAGACGGCTCGGCAGTCGTCAATCTTCCTGATGATGGCCCAGAAGAGAACCCAGACTTCTACGGCAACATGGCCGAAGACTACGACGAGCACAAGCTCAGTCAACTGGCCTCACGCTACATCGATCTGCTGAAGAAGGACAAGGACGCCCGAGAGCAGCGTGACAAGCAGTACGAAGAGGGCATCAAGCGCACTGGCATGGGCAATGACGCCCCCGGTGGTGCTACCTTCATGGGCGCCAGCAAAGTGGTGCACCCCGCCATGGCCGAGGGCTGCGTGGACTTTGCGGCCAAGGCCATCAAAGAGATGTTCCCACCTGACGGTCCCGTGCGCACCAAGGTGTTGGGCAAGATGGACGACCTCAAGGCCGAGAAGTCAGAGCGCAAGCGTGACTATCTGAACTGGCAGATCACCGAGCAGATCGAAGAGTTCCGCGATGAGCAAGAACAGTTGCTGACTCAGTTGCCACTGGGCGGCTCGCAGTACTTCAAGCTATGGTTTGACGAGCAAAAGAAGCGTCCATGCGTTGAGTTCTTGCCGATCGACCGCGTGATCTTGCCGTTTGCCGCAAGCAACTTCTACACGGCTCAGCGTGCGGCTGAGGTGCACGAGATCACCCACTGGGAGTTTGAGCGTCGCATCAGCAGCGGGATGTACAAAGACATCACCCTGATCAAAGCGACGATGGAGATCGACCCCACCAAGCCGCAAAAGGCCAACGACAAGATCGAGGGCAAGAAGTGGGAAGACAACGACGACGGCGTGCGCAAGGTGTACCACGTCTACACTTACCTTGAGATGGAAGACGACAAGTACAGCAAGGGCGAGATGGCGCCTTACATCTTGATGATCGACGAGCTCGACAACGAGTGCGTGGGCCTGTACCGCAACTGGGAAGAGCAAGACGAGACCATGACCAAGCTGGACTGGATCGTCGAGTTCAAGTTCATCCCATGGCGAGGTGCTTATGCCATTGGCCTGCCTCATCTTATTGGTGGTTTGTCTGCCGCCCTCACTGGTGCTTTGCGTGCACTTATGGATTCGGCTCACATAAACAACGCCGCGACCATGCTCAAGCTCAAAGGAGCCAAGATCAGCGGCCAGAGCCAGCAAGTCGAAGTGACCCAGATTGTGGAGATTGAGGGCGCACCGGGCGTGAACGACATCCGCCAGATCGCCATGCCCATGCCGTTCAACCCCCCAAGCGAAGTGCTGTTCAAGCTCTTGGGATGGCTGGATCAAGCCGCCAAGGGCGTTGTGAGCACCAGCGAGGAGAAGATTGCGGACGTCAATGCTCAGGCGCCTGTGGGCACCACGCAAGCCTTGATCGAGCAGGGCGCCGCGGTGTTCTCTGCCATCCATGCTCGACTGCACGAGTCACAAGCCCGTGTCCTAAAAATCTTGTGCCGCCTGAACCGCTGGCACTTTGACGAGATGCGCAAGTCTGACGTGGTGGCTGACCTTGAGATCACCCGCGAAGACTTTGCCAAGAACACGGACGTCATCCCCGTGTCTGACCCTCACATCTTCAGTGAGACTCAGCGCATGGCCCAGATGCAAGCCGTGTTGTCTTTGGCCGAGAAGCACCCTGATCAGTTCAACATGAGCAACGTGTTGAGCCGATCGCTCAAGCAGATGAAGATCCCCAACATCAATGAACTGATGAAGGAAGTCCCAGCACCTGAGCAGCGCACCTCGGCAGACGAGAACGCCGCCATGCTGATTGGCCAGCCTGCCTACGCGTACATCCAACAGGACCACATCGCACACATCCAAGACCACTTGCAGTTTGGCTTGAACCCATTCTTGGGCCAGTCTCCATTTGCCGACCCAAGCTACCTCAACCACCTGATCGAGCACATCAAGCAGCACATGACCTTGTGGTACTTGAACCGCTCGAATGGATACGTCACCAAGTCGCGTCATGGCAAGCCTGTGGACGATTACGATGATCCTAAGCTGACCTCGACCATCGACCAGTTGTACACGACGGTTGGAGCTCACGTGATGCTGGACACCAAAGAGGTGTTCCAGTCGTTTGTGCCCGCCTTCCAGCAGCTCATTCAGCAAGCCCAGCAGCGTGCCCAAGCCGCCAAAGGCCAACTGCCGCCAGACGCTCAAGTGGTCAAGGACACCAGCATGGCCGAGACCCAACGCAAGGCCCAAGCAGATCAGCAGAAAGCGCAAGACGTGCAAGCAAAGATTGCAGCCGACGGCGCCAACAAAGACAAAGAGATCGCAGCCAAGATCGCCATTGAGAACGCCAAGATCACTGGTGAGACAATCAATCAAAATCTGGCCCAGCAAAACGCTTTGCAGATGCATGGCGTGGAGCAAGCCAACGATATGCAGAAGCACGCAATGACGCAAGACGCAACCTTGCAGCAGGCAGCAATGCAACAACCCGCAGCACCTGCTGCACAACCTGAAGGAGTTCCAAATGTCAACCAGTGATCAAGAACAAAAGAGCGTGCTCGTGCTCCAACATAAACGCATGGCTATGGGTGCACCCATCAATGGCCAGAGCATGAAGGACACCGAGAAGAAGCCTCAAGGCGGCTTGTCGCAAGCCAAGAAAAAATGATCGAAGCTCTGATCCACGTGATCAAGCTGCGCCAAGCAGAGATCGGCATGTCCCTTGCTCAGGGTAATGCCGTGACTTGGGAGGCGTACCAACGCATGGTTGGTGAAGCACAAGGCATCCAATACGCACTTGATGCGGTTGATCGCCTGTTAGAACAAGAAGAAGGTAAAGATTAAAGCCCCACTCCGGGGCTGAGACCGCGCTGCAAAGTGCATAACATGCACCTGAAATATGGTGTTATAGGAGTGAGTATGAGTGATAAAGAGAAGATCCCAACGATTGACGGAGCTGAGCAAGCATCTGATCCTCAAGAGTTGGCATGGGCGTTTCCCGATGTGAACCCTGGCATTCAGCCGCTTGGGGGAAGAGTTTTGGTCCAGTTACGTCGGACCAAGAAAACCAAGGGACGCATTATTCTTGTGGAAGAAACACGAGAAACAGAAAAGTGGAATGCTCAAATTGCCCAAGTGGTTTCCTTTGGACCTTTGGCGTACAAAAATCGTGACACCATGACCGAGTGGCCTGAAGGCACTTGGATCAAGAAGGGCGACTTTGTGCGAGTGCCAAAGTGGGGCGGCGACAGGTGGGAACGAGTGGTCCCCAACGGCGATCCAGATGAAGATCCTGTCCTGTTTATGATCCTAAATGACCATGAGATCATCAGCAAAGTAACAGACGATCCCTTGAGTTTTCAAGCATTCGTATGACCTACGCCGTACCAGAAGAGCGCAACACTTACCGCAAGTTAAAGATTGCGGCAAATCCTACTGTTTGCACTATCTGCTTCAAAAACGACCGCAGGGAAGGCAGAAAAACCTGCCACTCTTGCGGCGAAGTTTCAAAGCAGCAATACGTCAAGCACAAGGACGCATATGCAGTTCTCGGAAAGAAAAGACGAACAGAAACCCCACGAGGGAATATTGCTCGTATGGTGACTTCCGCGAAACAGCGTGCAGGTGGCGACATCACGACAGACATGATCTTCCAAATGTGGGTAGAGCAAGACGCTCGATGCGCACTGTCTGGGATCAAGATGACGTGGGGTGGCGGCAAACTTCAGCCAAACACATTGTCCATGGACAGGATTGACCCGTTAAAGGGATATTTTGTCGGCAATGTACGACTTGTTTGCCATGCGGTGAACATGTTTCGAGGACAAATGAACGATGCGGAACTGCTTAACTACGCAGAAAGCATCGTCCGAACACTACAAGGTGACAAATGAGCAAACCCGAACAAAATACAGACGATTTGAACGTCCAAGAGGGCCAAGACGGCTCCGCGGTGGTCGAATTGCCTGAGGGCATGGACTTAGAGCCCACCGACGGCGATGATGGCTCCCAAAACGAGTCCAAAGCCGATGCAAAACCAGAAAACGACGACGATGCCGACCATCCAGATGATGGTGAAGAGCTTCGCGCAGCCAAACGCAACCGTCGCCGGGCCAAAAAAGACCTGATTCGCAAGACCAACGAAGAAAAAGACATTCGCTTGCAGCAGTTGGCACGTGAGAACGAAGAGTTCAAGCGCCGCCTGTCTGAAGTCGAGAACCGCACCCGTCAACATGACGTGGCACGCATCGACAAAAGCCTCGAAGACAGCCAAGTGCGCTACGAGTACGCCAAGATGAAGCTGGCCGAGGCTGTCAATGCTGGCGACGGCAACGCGGTGGTCGAAGCGCAGGAAATGTTCGAGCAATCTCGTCAAGAGATGAACCAGTTGCAGCATTACAAGCGTGAAGCAACTCGCCAAGCGCAAGAACCGCGGCAACGTCAAGACGCAGTGGTGCCTGACGCCAGCATTCAACGCAATGCAGCCGACTGGATCAAACGCAACTCTTGGTACAACCCAGACGCCACCGACCGCGACAGTCGCATCGCCAAAAAGATGGACGAAGTGCTCGTGGAAGAGGGCTGGGACCCCAAAGATCCAGATTATTGGGATGAGCTCGATAGTCGCTTGCAAAAATCTCTGCCGCATCGCTACAATGTGGCAACGGACAACAATTCTGTTGTTAGGAAACCGAGGAACGTAGTGGGAAGTTCAGGACGTGAGGCTTCAGCGGCTTTTGGTGGGAACAATCGTTCCCAGTTCGTGCTTTCACCCGAAAGAGTGAAGGCAATGAAAGAAGTCGGTGCTTGGGATAACCCCCAGCGCAAGAAGGCAATGGTCGAGAACTTTATCAAATACGACCGCGAAAACGCTGGTCGCCGCAACTAATACTTGGAGAACTAATCATGGAATCACGTCTTAAAAAATCTTTGAATGCTGGTGGCCGCAATGATCGCGCAAGCGAGGACGCAAGTCGCCAAGCACCTGAAGAAAAGTTCATTTCTACGCAGGAACGTCGCAAGATGTGGAGCGAGGAGTGGACGCAATCAGCATTGCCAAAACTGCCCAACATGGATGGGTGGCACCTTTGCTGGCTCTCAACAACCAACAGCTACGATTCAATCGATAAGCGGATTCGCAACGGGTACGTTCCAGTTAAGTCTGAAGAGTTGCCCGGCTATGAAAATTATCGAGTGAAAGCCGGAGAGCATGTTGGGTATATCTCATGCAACGAGATGTTGCTGTTCAAACTGCCAATGGACATCTATCAGGACATCATGACGTATCACCATCATGATCAACCCAGAGAAGAAGCGGAGAAAGTCCGTGTTCAATTGGAAAGCCTGCAAGGCCAGCGTGACAGTAACGGTCGGAAACTTGTGGATGTTGAGGGCGAGGGTCTTGGCAATTTTGATCAACAACCAAGCAAAACGCCCGTATTTTCGGGCTAACCAAAGGAGTTTTACATGAGTGCAACCTCTGCTCCGTTCGGCTTGCGTCCTGCGTTCCACCCCTCCGGTCTGGATCGCGCTCAGGCGCTCGCTAACGGCATCACGTCGGGTTTGGCTGTCAACATCTTGAAGGGCCAGCCAGTCGTTTATTCAACCGCCGCTACGGTCGGCTCTACAAGTGCCGCTAACGGCACCATCATCCCCGCAGGTACCCCCGGTAACTCGGCAGCCACTTCTGGCTACCAAGTCGCTGGTGCATTTGCTGGCTGTGAGTGGACTGACACCACTGGTCGTCGTCGCATCTCCAACTACTGGCCCGCATCGACTGCGTACACCACTGGTTCTTGCGTGGCTTATTTCTACAACGATCAAAACATCGTGTATGAAATTCAGTCCGATGCAACCTTGGCTCAAACCGCAATCGGCAACGAGTACAACTTCAGCAACATCACCGCTGGTTCATCGACCACTGGTTTGTCGCAAGCTACTCTGGCTGCTGCCTCCGCTCAAACGAACGGTACGCAAGGCCAAATGCGCGTGGTTGACATTGCTCCATACGTGGACAATGCTTGGGGTGATGCTTACGTGATCGTTCGCGTGACCTTGCCATATGTTCAATTTGTTGCTGCTTCTACAGCAGTTGTTTAAAGGAGTCTGACAAATGGCAGCCCCAATGCGCAGTACGGACTTCCGTTCGATTGTTGAACCCATCTTGAATGAGTGCTTCGACGGAGTCTATGACCAACGTGCCGACGAGTGGAGCCGTGTGTTCCGCGAAGAAGACGGCATCCCACGCAACTACCACGAAGAGCCCGTGCTCTACGGTTTCGGTGCAGCTCCCCAGTTGCCCGACGGTACCCCAGTGACCTACCAACAAGGTGGTGTCCTGTTCCTCAAGCGCTACGTGTACAAAGTGTATGGCTTGGCCTTCGCTTTGACCAAAGTGTTGGTGGAAGACGGTGACCACATCCGTATCGGCCAAGTGTATGCACGCCATCTGGCACAGTCTTTGGTGGAAACCAAAGAACTGTTGTCGGCCAACGTGTTGAACACTGCTTTCAACAGCGCCTACCCCGGCGGCGACGGCGTGTCCTTGATCAACACCGCTCACCCAATCGTGAACGGCACCTTTAGCAACCAACTGGCCACTGCTTCTGTGTTGTCGCAAACCTCGCTTGAGCAAATGTTGATCCAGATCCGTCAAGCTGTTGACAACAACGGCAAGAAGATTCGTTTGGTGCCCCGCCAATTGGTTGTGGCCCCCGGCAACATCTTCCAAGCTGAAGTCTTGTTGAAGTCCGTGCTCCGCACTGGCAACGCCAACAACGACATCAACCCTGTGAAGTCTATCGGCCTGTTGGACGAAGGCGCAGCAGTGTTGAGCCGCTTGACCAACCCAGCCGCATGGTGGGTCCAGACCGACGCTCCCGAGGGCTTCAAGCTCTTGATGCGCCGTCGTCTTGAGAAGACCATGGAAGGCGACTTCGAAACTGACTCGATGCGCTACAAAGCCACCGAGCGTTACGACGTCGGCTTCACTGATCCACGTTGTTCCTACGGTACTGCTGGTTTCTAAACCAAACGGGGGTGCAGTTAAACCGCACCCCCTTTTTTAAACCCTGAGTGGTTCAAGCCACAAGGAGAAAAAAATGCCTCAATTTTCCGATGATCTGTTCTTAGGTCCAGCCCAAACTTACATGGGCACGGGCTTTAACCAGACCGAATCCGTTGTCACTGGTTCAGTCTCTTCCACCACTATGACCGTTACCGCCTTGCTTTCTGGCGAGCCTTTGGTACTTGGTCAATACGTTGGTGGCACTGGCATTACTGCTGGTTCTTACATTACCGCTTTCGGCACTGGCAGTGGCGGTATTGGTACATACACCTTGAGTGCGTCTTCCTCTGCGACTGGTTCCATTACCATCACCGCATCTGGCGACGGCACTCTGAATGATCCATCGCCCATGGACTTGGGTGTTGGTCCTTTGGGTCGTATTTATGTTTGGGATTGCGTGCCACAAACACTGCAAACCGCAAACATTGCAGCTTCGCAGACCGCATCTGGCGCTGGCGCATTGACCTTGACTGCTGGCACTTCTGCCAAGTCTGTTGTTCGCACTGACGGCACTACCGTGATTCAGTTGAACACCCCACGTGCTTTGCAAGTGAACACATCGACCACAGCTCGTGCAGTGACCATCAGCGGCTACGACTATTTTGGTCAAGCCATGACTGAAACCATCACTGTTGCCACTGCTGGAACTGCCAAGTCGGGCGCAAAAGCCTTCTACCAAATTTCTGGTGCAACCATTGCCGGATCTGCAACCGCAGTGACCATTGGTACCACGGACATTTTGGGTTTGCCAGTGCGTTGCATTGATGCTGGCTACATTGTCAAAGTGGGCTGGAACAACACCTTGCTGCAAAACGCAGGCACCTTTGTTGCTGCCGACATGACCAACCCCGCGACCAGCACCACTGGTGATGTGCGCGGTACGTTTACTCCAACGTCGGCAGCAGACGGTGTCAAGCGTTTGGTGATGACGATTGCTTTGTCTGCAATTGCAGTCGGCCCCAATGCAACCCGCACTGGTGCTCTTGGCGTAACTCAAGCCTAAAGGGGTAAATCATGGGTTATGCCGTTTACATCATCACCAATCTTAAAAATGCCAAACAATATGTTGGCATTACCAAAGAATTGGCAAGGCGATGGAACCGGCATCGTCGCGCTTTGGGGGAAACGCCATTGCTTCACAGAGCTATAAAAAAATATGGTTTTGAAAGTTTTGCATTTACCCATATTGCCGACGCTTTTGACAAAGAATCTGCATGTGACATTGAGCGCATGCTTATTTTGCAGCACAATACTTTTCACCCAAATGGTTACAACTTAACCAAAGGAGGAGAAGGGGGTTGTGGAGCAAAAAAAGGTCGTGTTTTGTCAGAGGAAACAAAAAGAAAAATTTCCAATTCATTGAAAGGGAAAACATCCCCAAGAAAAGGAGCTATTCTTTCCGATGAAACAAAACAAAAGATTCGAGCAAAAAAATTAACCCGTGACCTCCTTAAAAAAGTAAAGGAAACTGAAAATGTCAAGTTTTAAACCAATGGTCAAAATGATGACCAATGAGCCTTCAGTGATTCTGAAGCTCAAAAAGGGCGGCAAGGTGGAAAAGAAGGCTGACGGCGGCTTTATGCCAATGCAGTCAACTATGTCCGCTGGCATGCCCGCACGTGGCGGCATGGCCCCTTCTGCTGGTCCTATGCGTCCTCCTTTGGCTGCTCGTCGCCGCGCCATGAACCCCAACATGATGAAAAAGGGTGGCAAGGCCGAGAAGCATGAAGATGCGGCTCAAGATCGTGCAATGATCAAGAAGGCCATGGCTGGCAAGAAGTTCGCTTCTGGCGGCGCCATTGACGCAGACGAGACCAAAACAACCATCAAAGGTAACGCGAAGAAATTCGAAAAAACCAAAGTGGTTGATGGCTCGAAGCACGACAAGCACCACGGCACCAAAGGCATCAAAGACGGCGCACCTGCTGGCTACAAAACTGGCGGCGCGATTCCTTCTGACACCAATGAAAAGGTGAATATGGGGAAGTCCAAGATGAAGGGCACCATTGAGGGCAACGAGCATGACTACGTGAACACTCAAGTGCACGAGGCCAAGCGTGACAAAGCACATGGCACCAAGGGCGTCAAAGAGTCCAATGCAGGCGGCTATAAACGCGGCGGCAAGGTTCCCGGTCTTGGTCGTGCGATTGAAGGCAACGAAGGCAAGTTCACCAACAACAATGTCAATGACGGTGATCGCAATGATCCGGCCCACGGTACCACTGGCGTGCGCGAAAGCAATGCTGGCGGATACAAGAAGGGCGGCTCCACAAAAAAAGCCTACGCCACGGGGGGTAATGTCGTAGATGACGGGAAAGCTGAAAAGATGCCCCGTCACTTCGTCAGTCGTCCCGTGGCCAACAGCTTGCAATCTGGCACCTTCAAAAAAGGTGGCAAGGTTGACCGCAAAGCCGAAGGCGGTCTTGAAGACCTGTCCAAAGGCGCATACGACAAAGCTGTGAACGAGAAGCCCATGGGCTCTGGTTTTGCAAGCAAGGTTCAAGGCGCCATTGACAAGTTCTTTGGGGCCAAGCCTGCCAACAGCGTCACCAAGACCAAAGAGTCGGTCACCGTGGCGCCCGCTGGCAAAAAGCGTGGCGGCAAGATGTGCTAAACGTAAGCGGGGGCTTCGTGCCCCTGCTTTTTATTGGAGAAAAATATGGCTGACGCAGTCACAACTCAAACGCTCATGGATGGTGAGCGCATGGCCATCATGAAATTCACAAACATCAGTGACGGCACTGGTGAGAGTGCTGTCACCAAAGTCAACGTGGCCAACCTTACAAAAAGTGGATCTGGTCTTGCGTGCACTGGTGTCATCGTGAACAAAATCACTTCCGTCTGCCATGGCCTTGAAGTTCGCATGTATTGGGATGCAACCACTGATGTCCCGTTCTTTTTGTCAACGATAAACACCAACTATGAAAACGACTTTTCAAGCATTGGTGGCATCACAAACAATTCGGGTGCAGGAAAAAATGGAAACATTCTTTTCTCTACTGCCGATGCATCTGCTGGCGACACATACACAGTTGTTCTTGAGATGATCAAGACATACGGGTAATCATCATGCCACTCATCAAAAGCAAATCCAAGTCTGCATTTGGGAAAAACGTGGCTGCTGAAATTGGAATTACTCAGTAAAACCATGACAGATATGTTTGGCGTGTTCAATCGAATGACAGTTTGGACAGAGAACTTCCAAGTTCTCCATGCTGTTATTCGACCTATTGCGGTCTTTGTGATGAACGCCAAGAATTTGTGCGTTTTGATCAAAACCGCATCTTTGGCAAGAATTCAACAAACCTCTCCGTTTCATATTTTTTCTGACAGTACTGAAATCACCTTGCCAATTTTCAATTGCAGATTTGTTGATACAAGCACGAGAACAATATTTTCTTTTTTTAGATGGAGCAGAAAGAAATTTTGTTTTGCAATGAAGGCAGGTGTACTCAAAAGTTCCTTTACCTTTCATCGCTGTGTGATAGCAATTTGGGCTACAGTATTTTGCTTTGTTTGCCCTGCTTGCAATGTGCTCAAAAACCGTATTGCAAACTTCACAAGTTGTTTTTTGAACGGTTCTAGCAGACAATGCCATACAACTTCTTCCGCAGAACAAAGCAGTGTCTTTTCTGTATTGGGGAACAAAAAATTGTTTGCTGCAATGTTGGCAAAATTTTTCGTATTTCACTCTGGAGCGTGTTATGCCACTCATAAATAGTCCTTCCAAAAAAGCGTTTGAGAAAAACATACGCACAGAGATTGTACAAGGAAAAAAGCCTCAAAAGCAAGCTGTGGCCATCGCGTATTCGGTCAAACGCAAAGCGCACAAAGCCGCTGGCGGGTCGATGGACCCAATGCACTACGACAGCGACGTTGACTACTATGAGGCCCGCAAGGCTGCTGGCGTGCCCGAGCGCCCACAAGGCTACACAAAGGCCGCACGTGAGGCGATCATCTCTGGCTCGATCATGAAAGATGAGCACGCCAAAGAACGCGCCAAAAACGAAGCACGGCAAAAGATGTACAAGGCGAATGAGGGGAAAAACGCCGAGTACGCCAAGAAGATGAAGGAATTCGTCAATGAGAACCGCAAGCGCAAAGGCATGGAGCCATTGAAGTCTGGCGGTTCAGCGTCCAAAAAATCCTGCGGAGGCTGGTGATGAAGCCCGGCCTTTACGCCAACATTCATGCCAAGCAAGAGCGGATCGCTCATGGTTCTGGCGAGAAGATGCGCAAGCCCGGCAGCAAAGGCGCACCCAGTGCTGATGCTTTCAAGCAGTCCGCAAAGACCGCCAAGATGAAGGATGGCGGACCATCACTTGCGGTTGGCCGCGGTGAAAAATTACCCGTCTCTCGTGGCGCGGGACTTACCCAAAAGGGCCGAGAGAAATTTAACCGCACAACTGGCAGCCACTTGAAGGCGCCACAACCTCAAGGTGGTGCACGACGCGATTCTTTTTGCGCTCGTATGGGGCCAGTTGCTGAAAATAGCGAAAAGGGAAGCCGATCACGAGCGTCAATGCAGCGTTGGAATTGTCCGGGTTGGTAGTAAGGAAAAAAAATGAGCTATTCAGGTACCGTTGGTCAAACTGTAGTGACTACGCAATCGTTTATTGATCAGGGTGCCCGCCAAGCGGGTAAGCTGGCCGAGGAGCTGACGGTTGAACAAGTGCAGGCTGCAAAGCAGGCGCTGTTCTTCATCATGTCGAACTTGATCAACCAAGGTATCAACTATTGGGCGATTGAGAAGAAAGTCTATGGCTTGAAGCCCGACCAGTACGAATACTTGCTGCCCGTGGGTGGCAACGACGTGCTAAACGCCCTGTATCGCCGGATGAATCGACCAACGCCTACGGCTGGCGGATCGTACTTATCTTCGTCGGGCAATACTGGTTTGGCATTTGACAACAACGTGCTCACCTCTGATGCCCAGACCTCGCCGAACGGCTACATCGGCATCAACTATGGCAGCAACAACCCGATCTACGCTGGGTCAATTGGCATCTTGCCCGCCACGTCTGGCAGCTTCCACATCCTGTTGGAGACGTCCAGCGATGGCGTGACATGGAATTTGCTCGAAGACACCGGGGTGACCACGTGGGTGAGCAATGAATGGCTGTGGTACGACATTGATCCGGGCGCAACCGCTCAGTATTACCGCATGCGTGAAACTGGCGGCGGCACATTGAACGTGGCCGAGTTCTACGTTGGCAACAACTCAACCGAAGTGACCATGGCGCGGTTAAACCGCGACGACTACACCAATTTGCCAAACAAGAACTTCACGGCCAACCAGCCGTACCAGTATTGGTTTAACCGCACTTTGCCGCAGTCGAAGATCACTTTGTGGCCAGCTCCATCCGATCCATTTGTGCAGATGACCATTTGGTACTCGCGCCAAGTGATGGACGTGGGAGACATGAATGGCCAACTGGAAATTCCTCAGTACGCCTTCCAAGCAATCCAACTGATGCTGGCTCACCAGATGAGCCTGATCTTGCCGGGTGTTGACTTGGCTCGCGTGCAGTACCTTGAGGCTCAAGCCGACAAGTATTTCATCATGATGGAGAACGAGAACCGCGACCGCTCGCCCATTTACTTTTCGCCAAATATCTCTTGCTATACACGCTAATGATTGGATAAAATATGATTTCCAATTATTACCGTGTACAAGACATGAATTACCAAAAAGTCTATGACGATTTGATCGCTAAGTGCCAAGCGCGTCAGTCAATTGATGGCTACAAAGAACGTCATCACATCATCCCAAAGTCATTGGGGGGATCAAACGATTCGTCAAATCTTGTTGATCTGACAGCCAGAGAACATTTTGTTGCTCACTTCCTTCTAGCAAAGCTGTACGGCGGGAATCAATGGTTGTCTATCAAACGCATGCGCGGCAATGATGGCTTCTACGTCAATTCTCGTTTGTACGAGATTGCACGCAAAAAAATTGCAGAAGAAGCTGGTAAACGGTTCAAAGGAATTCCAAAAACGGATGTGCAGAAAGCAAAAATGTCTGCGGCATCCATGGGAAAGAAAAAATCTCCAGAGGCTGTAGAAAAAACTCGTCAAGCAAATTTAGGGCGAAAGCCGAATGAGGCGCAATTGGCGGCGCTTCATGCAAACAGACAATTAGCATGGACGCCAGAAGCACAAGCAAAAAAATCTGCCAAAACCAAAGGTGTCCCTCGTCCATACGCCAAGAACTCTAAGCCACCATCAATTGATGCTTGCATCGCTGGCGGCAAAAAAGCCAAAGGACGCAAACAAACTCCAGAGCAAATCGCCAAGCGTGTTGCTTCTCGTCGCGCCACTCTTGCGGCACAGGGAAGGACTGTTTGATGCCTCGATTTTTAAACACTGAGGGCAACGCATCACTGGCCATCTTCATCTGCGACAGATGCAGGATGAAGCGTGCCATTGTTGAAGCCATGCCAGATCCAAATTTTCCCGGCCTCAAGGTGTGCCAGCAAGACTGCGCGGATCAAATGGACCCGTATCGATTACCTGCACGCAAGACGGAGAGGATCGCATTGAGGTATCCTCGACCAGATGTCAGCGTGGCCGTCAACCCGAGCGACATTTTGACAACTGGTGACGAGCAATACGTGATCAGCACTGAGCAAAACATCGATAATCCAGAAAACAACGGCAACAATGACGTGATCGGATTGCAACCCTAATATGGCACAAGTCACCATCACCAACCTCCCTCAGGCTCAAACCTTAACTGGCTTTGAGTCTGTTCCCATTGTCCAAAACGGCGTCACGGTGCAAACCACCACGGGCGCAATTTCGGCTCAGCCAAACCTTCAGTACACGTTTTTGACCGCCACCCAACAACCGGGGTTGGCAAATTCGCGTTACTTGGCCGTTGGATCAGGTCTTCAGATCATTGATGGCGGTGCGCAAGGGACGATGCAAGTCAACTTGACTGGCGCCGCATCAAGCCTGAACTCAAGTGCCAACGGAATACAAGTCAAAACAGCGCTAGGAACGCTCACAGCACGCTCAATTACGGTTGGGACAGGCCTGACTATTGCCAACGGCGACGGAGTGGCTGCAAACCCCCTTATAGGCCTTGGAGCGTTCCTTTCCAACTTCCAATCAATGTCGGGCTCGACTGGATTGGTTGGGGTCAAAGCTGGATTGATCAGTGCTCTGTCAATCGCCGGAACTTCGGGCAACATTTCTGTGGCCAGCGGGGACGGGTCAAGTGGAAACCCAACGATCAACTTGGTGTCCACTGCGGTTACTCCGGGCACATACACGCTTGCCACGCTGACTGTTGACCAATTTGGCCGTCTGACAAGCGCATCAAACGGAACCATCACCAGTTTGACGTCTTTCAGCGCAGGAATAACCGGGCTCACGCCTTCAGTCCCAACAACTGGCGATATTGTGTTGAATGGCACATTGAACATTGGCCACGGAGGCACAAATGGAACGGCTACTCCAACTGCTGGGGGTGTTAGTTATGGCACTGGTTCTGCTTACGGTTTTACAGGAGCTGGAACTACTGGTCAGGTTCTGACATCTCAAGGCTCAAGTGCTCCAATATGGGCGACAGTTGCCGGATCTGGCACTGTGACATCTGTGAATGCAACCGCAGGAACTGGCATATCAGTTTCGGGCGGCCCAATCACAACAAGCGGAACGTTGACGATCACCAACACGGCGCCTGATCAGACTGTTGTGCTGAATAATGGCACTGGCATAAATGTAACTGGAACGTATCCCAACTTCACGATCTCCAGCACATCATCGGGTGGCACGGTAACAAACGTTACTGGCACTGCACCCGTCAACGTTGCGAATGGAACAACAACTCCAGTTATCAGCATGAATGTGGCAAATGCCACAACAAACGGTTACCTGACTTCTGCTGACTGGAACACCTTCAACAACAAAAGCTCAACCAATGGGACGGTGACAAACGTCTCTGCAAATGGATCGTCGCCCCTGTCGGTTACGAACGGCACAACGGCTCCAGTCATCAATATCACTCAGGCCAACGCAACCACTGCTGGATACCTTTCTTCGGCTGACTGGAATACGTTTAACAACAAGAGCTCGACCAACGGTACAGTGACCAACGTGTCGGCAAATGGTTCTTCGCCTTTGTCGGTTACAAATGGAACCACCGCCCCGATCATCAACATCACGCAATCCAGTAATACAACTGATGGTTACTTGTCTTCAGCAGATTGGAATACGTTTAACGGAAAACAACCTGCTGGATCATATTTAACTGCGGTAACTGCGGATTCTCCTTTGTCTGGGTCGGGAACATCGGCAAGCCATTTGGTTATTGCACAAGCAACCAACACAACAAGCGGCTACCTATCCTCGACGGACTGGAACACTTTCAACAACAAAAGCTCGACCAATGGAACAGTTACCAACGTAAGCGGCACAGGAACGGTTAACGGCTTGTCTTTGTCAGGCACGGTAACAAGCTCCGGCAACCTGACATTGAGCGGCACGCTTGATTTGTCTAGCCCTCCTGCTATTGGTGGAACTGCGGCGGCTGCTGGTACGTTTACCACGTTGACTACCACAGGACAAGCAAACCTTGCTGGCTCTGCTGCTGCGCCTTCGTTCAGAGCAACTGTTGGAGACAACACTCCAAACACAATGTGGGTTGAAGCAAAGGGAGCTTCATCTTCTGACACGGCTTTGTATTTGGGGGTTGGTGGCACTTCGGCCAAACCTTTGTTGATTGTCAATAACGGTCAACCAATTTCATTTAGAACAACAACGATTGGCGGTACGGGCAACGAGCAACTTCGTGTGTCGCACACATCTACCGCTGTAAACTATGTACAGGTTACTGGTCGAGCAACTGGCAACGGTCCTCAAATTTCTACGCAAGGTTCTGATGCAAACGCCAACCTTGAGTTGTTATCCAAAGGCAACGGCGCTGTTAAATTTTTCACTGGAACAAGTGAACAATTCCGAGTCACGTTTACAACGGGAACGATTGTCAACTACACAACAGCCACAGGAAACATTGCAAGTTCTTCTCCGGCTTTTGGCGTGGCTGGCACAGACACAAACATTGACCTAACCCTTACACCAAAGGGAACAGGTCGCGTCAACATCACAACCAGCATCAAGCCAAAGGTCAACAGCGCAGCAAGCGTCACTTCACCTCTTGCGTGGGATAGCACTTCATACGATGAATATGCAATCACTGCTTTGGCAAACGCTTTGACAATCAACGCTGATGCAAACGCATCACCTGCCGATGGTCAAAAGATGATGTTCAGATTCAAAGACAACGGAACGGCTCGGGCTTTAACTTGGACAACAGGCTCAACAAACTCTTTCAGGGTTGTGGGTGTTACTTTGCCAACAACAACCGTTGCCAACAAGCTCGTCTACATTGGTTGCATCTATAACGCTGCTGACAGTCGTTGGGATGCGGTTGCAGTAAGTCAGGAAGCGTAATGGCTCAGGTAACACTAACTGGCAGTGGAACGTGGACGCTTCCAGCGGATTGGAACAATGCCGCTAACACCATTGAAATATATGGTGGTGGAGGCTCTGGCGCTGCTGGTACTGCTTCTCAAAGTGGTGGCGGTGGCGGTAGTGGTGGCTATACAAAAGCCACAAACGTTCCATTATTGTCTGCTGCTGTTACTTCGTTGATTTATACAGCACTGGGAGATCAAGCAACTGGTTGTTATTTGGGTTTTGGAACTCAATACTATGACCCAGATACTGGTTTACCAATTACCGGAACTTTAATAAACACAACTTCTGGAAGATCGACAGCGGGAACTGCTGGCGGTAGTACAAGTGGTTCTGCTTCTGCTTTAATAAACGGAATTGATTACTTAACAACGGGTTATAGCGGAACAGCGGGTGGCGCAGGCCGAGCAGCAACAACAGCCGCAGGCGGTGGTGGTGCAGGTGCTGCTGGCCCTAACGGTATTGGCGGCACAGGCGGTTCAAACACCACAACATCTCCAACCGTTGGACGAGGTGGCGGTGGCGGTAACGGTGGAACAGCAGGTTCGTCCACAGCGGCAACAGCGGGCACTGGCTCAAACGGTGGCGGTAATGGTGGCGCAGGTGGCGCAGCTTCCACATCCGGCTCTGCGGGTAGCGCAGGAACTACGGTTTATTCTGGTGGTGGCGGCGGTGGTGCAGGCGATGGCACTGGCACAACCGTTGGTGGTGCTGGTGGTGCTTACGGAGCTGGTGGTGGTGGCGGGGCTTCTTCAACAATTTCTACAGGTGGCTTAGGCTCTGGCGGTATCATCATCATTACATACACTCCGCTTGCAACATCTAGCGGCAATTTTTTCATGATGTTTTAAGGAAAAGAAATGGCTCTCATCAAATCAGTGGACACCGACTTTGGCATTTAATGGAACAAGCCTACGTTTACATGTGGAAAGAGACTGCTACTGAAAAGTGGTATGTCGGCTCACGTACATGTAAAGGCTGTCATCCTGACGACGGATACATCTGCTCAAGTAAGACTGTAAAACCATTGATCAAAGCTAATCCAGATGCTTGGACGCGCAAAATTTTGTTCATTGGCGACCCGTTTAAGGCGATTGAAATAGAATCGTTTGTGCTAACAGAAATGAGAGCAAGACAGTCTGAGATGAGTTATAACTTGCACAATCAAGACATGAATTTTCACGGTATTCGCAAACCTCAAACAGAAGAAAACAAGAAAAAATTAAGCGCTCTGTTGAAAGGTAGGCCAAGCCCAAATAAAGGAAATTCCTGTCCAAAAGTTGGCGAATCAAATAAAAAGCGTACTGGCATAAAAAGACCTGACCATAGCGAATGGATGATAGGCAGAACTTGGAAGTGTCTTGAAAGAACTTGTCCACATTGCAGGACAATAGGTAGTGGCGGTAATATGCTGCGGTATCATTTTGAAAATTGTAAACAAAAAGGTGTTTAAAATGGCTTTGTTAAAATCAATTCCTACTGATTATGGTGTAAATTCTGAATACTGGAACATCGGTGCAGTTCAAGAAGACTTCAAAGGCAAAGGCATTGAAGTCACGTTTTATGGATACGCCTCAAGGGAAGCTCGTGATGCTGGCAAACAGCCCCTGAGCGCAGGCAAGGTGCAGATTGCTGGTGACGAGTACGTGGCTGGTGCTGACCGTGCTGCACTGTACGCAATCATCAAGCAAAAGCCTGAGTTCGAAGGCGCACAAGACGCGTAAATCCGCCCAACAGGGCAATTGGAAAAGAGGTTCATCATGGCAGCCAGTGGGTATACACCGTTTCAAACTTACTACAGCATCACTGCAAGCGCAGTCCCTACAGCCGGGAATTTGATCAATGGTGAGTTGGCGATCAACATCAATGACGGCAAGCTGTTTTACAAAGACAGCGGAGGTGTTGTTAAAGTCATTGCCTCTAAGGCTAGTGCGCTTTCTTCTGTGAACAACAATGGTGTTGTATATGTAAACAGTAGTGGTCAATCTACTACTGGTACTGCGCTTACGTTTGATGGGACAAACTTTACAAACTCGCAGAGTACAGCGTCGCCCATTGGTTTTAAACTGAACAACAACAGTGCCAGCACTTCTGCGGGTACACGACTGACATTTCAGTACAACGGTGGCGACACGGGTTATGTTGGCAATCAGTTTGATGGCACAGACTTTAACAATCAATACGCAGCAAACCGTTTTCACATCTGGTTGAACAACGGCTCCGAACAAATGCGCCTGACCAACACAGGTCTGGGTATTGGTACAAGTTCGCCTTCTGTAAAACTTGATGTTAAAAGCACCGCCGGTGTTGCTGCTCAGTTTGAGCGTACAGACAGCATGGCTGTTATTGGCATCAAGTACAACGGCAGCGTGGGTGGTTACATTGGTAGCCCTGCGGCTGGAACTTTGTCGTTTTACAACGGTAGCGGCACAGAAACATATCGTGTTGATACCGCAGGCAACCTAGGCTTGGGAGTTACTCCTAGTGCTTCAAGCGTTTGTGTAAACATGGAGTTTGGCAGCTACGGAGCAACTCTTTCTGCTCGTAATAACGCATCGGCTCCACAGTTTGCAATATCAAGCAATGCTGTTGGTAATTGGTATGCTCCAACATACAAGATTAACGGTAAAGCTACGCAATACACGCAGCAAGGTTTTGACGGAACACACGCTTGGTATATCGCAGGTACGGGCACAGCAGGTAACCCCATTACCTTCACCCAAGCAATGACTTTAGATGGTAATGGTAATCTGTTGGTTGGGACTACTACTAGCTCAACAGGAAACAACAATGGTTTGATTCTTGGTTCGGCAGCAATGAACGTACAACACGTTTCTGGAACTGCGTCTGGAACTTCATACGTTAATTTTTGGTACAACGGCTCGCTGATTGGTTCTATCACTCAATCCGGTACAGCAGCGGTTTTGTATAACATTACATCTGATCAACGCTTAAAACAAAACATCGTAGACGCTGCGCCTGCGTCCGATTTGATTGATGCAATTAAAGTGCGTCAATACGACTGGAAATCAGACGGGTCACATCAACGTTACGGCTTTATTGCTCAAGAGCTTTTATCTGTGGCCCCAGAGGCTGTACACCAACCTGCTGACCCAGAAGAAATGATGGCTGTGGATTACTCCAAACTTGTCCCTATGCTGGTTAAAGAAATTCAATCCCTCCGTGCCCGTGTGGCTCAACTTGAAAGCAAATGATGACTACAACTTGGAAAATTACCCAGACTGATTACCTCACTTCTGACGGTTTCATCACAACGGCACATTGGACTGCAACTGCTGTTGACGGAGACTACACAGCCTCTGCCTACTCAACTTGTTCCTTTGCTCCTGCTACGCCTAGCATTCCATACAACAGCGTTACAGAGCAAGAAGTCTTAAATTGGATTTGGGCTAATGGCGTTGACAAAGAGGCAACAGAAACTTCTTTGGCTGCTCAGATTGAGTTGCAGAAGAACCCTGTGGTTGCTACTGGCTTGCCTTGGGCATAATCCTTATGGGCAAGCCGCCAGCCCTTGATGGCGGTACACAAGGAGAGAAAGCATGAGTAACAACACAAAACCTCAGCTAACTATTGATGGCGTCGAATATGACGTGGAAAAGCTCACAGATCAACAGCGTGCCCTCTTGGACCACGTGATTGACTTGGAGCGCAAAGTCAACTCTGCGAAGTTCAATCTTGACCAACTTCAAGTTGGCCGTGATTCGTTCTTTGGCATGCTCAAAGAATCTTTGACTGAGCAGCCTGCCGACGTGACAGAAAAGCCAGTGGAGTAAAAAATGGCGGACGACAACTTGGACACCAAACTTGCAGTGCACGAGGCAATTTGTGCGGAACGATACAACCACATTCAAAGCTCTCTCAAGATTGGAGAGCATAGAATGACAAAGATTGAGTATCTGCTTTACGCAGTGATTGCCGCTGTACTGTTGGGTCCGGGTGTCGCCGCCAGCATAATTCACAAGCTCTTTGGGCTCTAGCATGTGGACCCGATCAGCCTTCTTCTCATGGCTCAGAGTGCTGTCAGCGCAATTCGCACGGGCTGTCAGTTCTTGGCAGAGGGCAAGGCGCAGATCGGGGAACTTAAAAACACCATTCAAGGAGGCGTAGAAAATGCAAGAGCAATCTACAGCGAAGTTGTTGGAGTCTGGGGATGGCTCAAAAGCCTTTTCAGCCCTAAGCCAGTTGCTTCAAAAGTGGCCGTCCAAGCCAACGAACCAATCAAAGCAGCAGCCAAGCCTGTTAAAGCCGCAAAAGCCAAACAGCCCGAGCTGACTTATGAGGAGTACCAAGCACGCTCAGTCCATGACATCTGTGAAAATCTGAAAATCTACTTTGAGGCGATACGAAAACTCAAAGCACACTGCCGGGAACTTGAAGAACAATCTCTCACCACCGAGAAGGTTGCCGATAGTGCGATTGACCGCATCGAGCTTGAATGGCAGATGAACCAGTTGGCTGTGCAGGTGCGTGAAGCGATGGTCTACACGCCCGAGGCGCTGGGGCTGCAAGCGCTGTACAAGCGGTTCCTTGAGATGTATGGTCAGATTTTGGAAGAGCAGGAGTTTGCTCGTGACGTCAAAGCAAAGAAAGATCGAGATTCAAAATGGCAACGCGAGCTCCTCAAGTATCACCGAATCGACAAGGCGGTTACGGTAGCGGCGGTCCTGATTCTGGTGGCGTGGATGTGGGGGCTGCTGCTGTCACTAGGATGGCTCGTGAAGACGCCCGATGGTTTGCAATCATTGTGGTCATCATGAGCTTGGTGCTGTTCTTGGCGCTGCCATTTGCCTTGTTGATTCTGGTTGAGGCAGAGAAGATGAAGTCCGAGGTGCGGTATGAAATTCGTCAGATCAAAAAGCTGGAAAAAAGATTGAGAGAACAAAATGAAAAAAGTGTTGTTACTCAGCCTGCTGATGCTGGTGGCTTGTGAAGACCGTTACAGGTATTTTTGCCAAGACCCGGCCAACTTCAATGCAAAGCGCTGTCAAAAACCAGATTGCCAGTTCACTCAAGACTGCCCCGAATATCTCGTAGCCCCAATCTTGGAGAAAAAAATTGAATCCACTCAATCCCCCGCGAGCTCTGTTTCAAACCACTGAGGAGCTCATTGCCTTCTGTGAGGTGATGGTGTGGGCCTTCGTGGTCTGCATGGTCATGCTCGTGTTTGGGGGTTTGGTATTCACCATGCTGTACTCCGTGACCTTTGTGCAGCAACCTTTGAAAACCATGGCGCCCATTGACATGGCCTACACCAAGATGCTCAACGACATCGTCTTGCTGATGACGGGGTCGATCACCACGCTGATCGGCATGAGAGTGGCCAAGAAGGGCGCTGAAATGATCGCATCTAAGGTTGCCCCTATCCTGACGCCGCAAGCTCCGGTAGTAGCCGCTCCGGTAGCAGCGGGAATGCCAGACTGGAACTTCATGAACTATAAGAACCCGGAGCTCGACGAGTCATGGGTTCCTCCGCCGCCTCCCCAAACCCCACCTGACCATTTGGAGCCTGATGATGTCCGAGCCGAAATTGCCGCAGCCAGAGCAGGAGAACGATGATGCCAAACCCATGGGCGATTCTTGGAGCTATCACTGTGTGTACGGCTGCATATTTTTACGGCCACCATGCAGGTTTTGCGCAAAGAGACCAAGAGATGCAAGCGGCGATCGCCAAGAAGAACGAAGAGTCCAGAGCCAAAGAGCTGGAGCTGAATCAACAAATCAATGAGGGTGCGGTTAAACTGCACGAAGCCAATGATGCAATCACGAAAAAGCAATCTGATCTGTCTCGCCTTATTGGCGCTGGCCGGGTGCGCCTCCCAACCACAGGTTGCGTACAAGCCAATCCAAGTGCCCCCGCTGCCGCCGGAAATAGCCAAGATGCCAGCGAATCTGACCGACAGACTCTCGAACTTATTGCTCAAATCGCAGCCGACGGAGACCGGGCAATCAACCAGCTCAACGCCTGCATTGATGCCTACAACCAAGTGAAGGAGTCTGTGAATGGTCAACGCTGAGCAACTCGCCAAACTTGGCATTGGCCCTGAGTGGGTGGATGCCTTGAATGAGACTTTCACCCGTTTTCAGATCTCCTCCCCACGTCAGCAGGCGGCTTTTATTGGCCAGTGTGCACATGAATGCGGGAACTTTCGGATTCTTGAGGAAAACCTGAACTACCGCGCCGCCACGCTGATGAAGCTCTGGCCAAAACGATTCCCAACACAAGAGGTGGCAAATGCCTACGCCGGAAACCCCAAAAAAATTGCCAATATGGTCTACTGTGGCCGGATGGACAATCGAGATGAGGCTTCTGGTGATGGCTATCGTTTTCGTGGTCGTGGATGCATTCAGCTTACTGGGCACGCCAATTACTTCCATGCTGGAAAAGCTCTGGGAGTAAACCTCGTGATGCAGCCCGATCTTGTGGCCACCCCAAAATACGCCGCCTTGACCGCAGGGTGGTTTTGGTCAACCCACAACTGCAACATGCTTGCCGAGGCGGGCGACTGGAACGGCCTGACCAAGAAGATAAACGGTGGGACAATTGGTCTTGAGGATCGTATTTTCAGGACCAACCACGCCCTTGCCGTGATCACGTCCTGATGCGACAATTGGCCAACCATAAAGGACTGACATGAGTACGCCTATTGCCATCTACATCATTACGAATGTCGTGAATGCAAAGCAATATGTTGGCATCACAAAAGATTTGAAGCGTCGTTGGTCCGCGCACAGGACGGGAAACAAAAGCTCGACCCTTTTAAAACAGGCCATCAAAAAGCATGGCGTTGAAAATTTTGTGTTTACGCACATTGCTGACGCCTTCGATTGGGAAGCCGCACAAGTCATTGAGCGTTTGCTGATTGCTGAGAAAAACAGCAAATCACCTTTTGGCTACAACATGACAGAGGGTGGCGAAGGAACATTGGGATTTACCGCCCCAAACAAAGGCAAGCCCATGAGCGAAGAGTCAAAGCAAAAACTTCGCGACGCCCACATTGGCAAGAAAATGTCAAAAGAAGCAAACGAAAATAAAAGCAAAGCCATGAAGGGCATGCTTAAGTCAGAAGAGCACAAGAAAAAAATTGGAGAAGCTCAAAAAGGCGTTCCATGCCCACAGCGTGGTCGTAAAGGTAAAACATTGTCCGAAGAAACAAAACAAAAAATTAGTGCAACTCGTATTGCAAAATTTGCGTTGTTAAAAGCCGCCAAGGAGGTTGCATGAGTACGCCTAGCTGGACGATGACATACGACAGCTTGACGTCTACTGTGCTTCAGTATTTGGAGCGCAGTGATGCGGCTGTTGTTGCCGCCATCCCCACCTTCATCACCTTGTGTGAGTTCGAGATTGCCCAAGAGATCAAGACTCTGGGCCAATTGACCGTTGCCAACTCGACCGTCACCCCAAACAACCCGGTGCTGCAAAAGCCAGCACGCTGGCGCAAGACGGTCTCCATGAGCATCAACAACGGCACCCAGATGCAGCCAGTGTTCTTGCGCAAGTTCGAGTACCTGAAGAACTATTGGCCCAACCCAACGCTCACCGACACCCCGGCCTACTACGCCGACACCGACTACGAGCACTGGTATCTGGCGCCAACACCGGACCAAGCATACGAGTTCGAGGTGCTGTATTACGAGCGCATCGCACCTCTGAGCTCAACCAACCAAACCAACTGGCTGACCCAGTACGCACCCAATGCGATGCTGTACGGCACATTGTTGCAAGCAATGCCTTTCCTGAAGAATGATGCACGCGCAATCTTTCAACAGAAATACACCGAAGCCATCACCGCACTGAAGACGGAAGACGTCGCTCGCGTTGGTGATCGAAGCGCAGTTGCTGTAGATAGTTAACAGGAAAAAGTATGACGCAAAGTTACATTAATCCATACACCGGACAAACAATCAACCCCAGCCAAGTTGGTTACGAGAAACTGACGATTTCTGCCAATACACAACTCGACTGGCCGATCAACGGCAACGTATCTGACGTGGTTGCCAACATCATTGAGGTCTCGGCCACCACAA
>Ga0209189_1000171_pt1 | contig 56256 bp, 74 predicted proteins | sample C_130820_EF_Meta_FD_187308 | JGI IMG/M metagenome (GOLD analysis project Ga0209189, IMG submission 187308) | Freshwater microbial communities from Lake Croche, Canada to study carbon cycling - C_130820_EF_MetaG (SPAdes) (version 3) | ecosystem: Environmental > Aquatic > Freshwater > Lake...
TTCTTTGCATATTTCTGGTCAAACTGGCTAGCATCGGTAAACATATTACCGCCTTCTAGTATGACTCTTCGTGATTCTGTGATAAATTCTCTACTGCGCATAGGGTATTTATTTTATTATTTGTGTGGCTGACTTAATGCTGCGCCCAATGCTGCACCAATCATAACACCAATGGCAAGTGCGGCTGCATCATTGCCACCGCCTTGATTGCCCTGATAATAACCACGAGGTGGCATTTGACGATTGTAATTGCGTTGACCCCACATAGCTTGTTGACGTGACCAATTTGCTTGGTTCTGCATTGCATATTGTTGTGCCTGAAATGGTGACATGCGCATATACATATCACGTGCCTGTGCAGGTGATGCTTGTGCTAGGCTACTGGCAACTGCCAAGGCTGCTGCAATTTTAACACTATTGGTTTTCCAATCACTACCGCCTTTTTTGCGCATTTCATCTTCAATGGCATCGGCAGTTTCTTCACCTTGTTTAGCACGAACCTGTGCCAACACATTATCAAATTTCTGTGTGATACTTGGAAGAATATTCTTGGCACTGTCTTTTACTTTTTCAGCAAAAGCAGCAGCCTTGTCCTTGATGGTATCTAGTACGCCTTCATCAAGTTGTTCACTCTCAACCATGAGACCACGAATCATATCCATCACATCACTGTCCATACGATGGTTAAGTTCTAATCCTTCAAGAACTAGCATAGTATATCTGATATCGTTATTCATAGTTCGTAATCTCCTAATATTATTTAGGAAATTACGATCTCTGGGAAATACTTGATGAACACATCACCCTTGAAATTACGAACTTTCTTAATGCGTCCTACAATCTCGTCAAAGAAATTCCACGCTAGAGGAACAAAACAAATTTCACGATCAGGATACTTCTTAAGTTCATCAATGGTAACAACAGGTATACTCATGCCAGGCGTATACTTGCCTTGCTTAAGTGGATTATCATCAATAATGAAATCCATATCAATGTTACCAAAGTTGAGTAGAGTGTTGCCCTTTGCTGGCGCTCCATAGCCCACCACAAGCCGCTGGTGAGCCTTGCGCTGCCCGTCTAGCACCATTGAAAGGTCATTGACAGTGCGCTTGGCACCTTCTGCCCAACTTTGGTATGTGCTATAATCATGCAATCCCTGAATACGCTCCCAATCAAGATACGAGGATATACGAGCAGGACTATGTTGGTCCGTTGAGAATACAAAGATATTACTGCCACCGTGAATAGTTCCCTTGAATACATCAATCATGTTTAAGCCAACACTGTTGGCAAGCGTGTATAAACTCTTTACACTAAAGAAATTACGATGCTCGTGATAGATGGTATCAAATTCATTATTCTGAATCATATCGCTCTGAGAGTTTTGAATAAACAACAGCGTGTTAGGATTCATGATATTACGACATAGTTTCAGAAAAGTTTCTGGATCATCTTGATGCGCAAATACATTCTGTGCGTAAATGATATCGGGTGTCTTGCCAACTTTGAGTAAGGCTTCTGGTGTCAAGAAATCACAAATAATTTTATGGTTCTTGGAAGATATTGGATAGATGTTTTCAGCAGGATCAATGCCCACTGTTTCTAATCCATGCTTCTTAAAATAGTTTAACTGTGTGCCGTCATTGCAGCCAATTTCCAGAACCTTGCGAGGTTTAACATCTGGAAAATATTCCATAACATAATCTGCAAACCATGCAAAATAATTCTGCATAGTGAGACTAGTGCCACTAACATAAAGATAATTCTTGAATATAATATTAGCATCAACAGCATGGGTAAGTTGTAGGTGCGAACAATCGGCGCAATAATTTACCGCAAGTGGATATGTGTTTTCAGGTTCACCAGCCGTTGCCTTAAAACTATTGGCAAGCGGCTGAGAACCTAAGTCGAGAGTAAGTTTAAGATTATGATTGCCGCAGCATAGGCAACGGCGTAAGGGTTTGCAATCGGTCATATTGTAGTTATTACAGTCCGATCATCTTGCTGGAATATTTGAAACCACCACCACGATAGTCTTGCACAAGATAGTCTGCAAGGATTTCAAAGCGAAGGGCAGCATCTTCCTCGCCACACTTTTCAAGGTCGGTCTTGGCTTCCTTTAGAAACCTGATAATTGACGTAAGGGAAACCTTGTCGCTATCGACGAGGGCTGCTGCATGGGTCTTGCCTGCACGTTGGTTACTCATTGGTATTCTCCGATTAAAGGTGGCCGAGATAGATAATAGTGTCCCAGATTTTGCCGCTGCCTATAAAATAAGCAGCAAAAGCAAATCCAAGAAGCAGAAAGAAATCATCATATGTAAGACGCATAGTTTTCTCTCCATTGCTCTAATATACCCATAATAACATATTTGGGGGCGTTGTCAAGCGAAAAATAATGCTTGACAGCCACCTTTTTTGTGTTATATTGGGTTATAAGGAGAACGCAAACGATGTATGACATGGACAAATTACGCTTCCTAGTGTCAATTTATTGTGACAAAAAGAACCTGATTTATGACTCATATATGGCTGGTCTCCTATCCAACGGCGAACTTAGCCAAGCCCAAATCAAGACTCTTATTGGCTATCATAAGGAATGGTTGAAATGAGTTGGGGCAGTCCAGTAGAGGTTGAACGGCATCGCCGTATTAAACTATCGGTTGCTGCATATGCCTATGAGTTTCATAGTGACAGTATTATGAGCGATGGTGACTACGATAAACTGGCACTGCAAATTGACAAGAGTGTATCCACTGATAACGAGATAATGGATGCGTTCTTCAAGAAAGAATTTGAACCTGATACTGGACAATGGATACACAAACATCCTGACCTTGTTGGTATTGAACGCATTTATAAGAAAGTTTGGAAAAAATGAATAAGGCAATTGGTAATCCACAATGACAACAACTATTATTCATATCAACCGAAACATTATACAGGCTAACTCTAAGCACAATAAGAGTGATCCTGTAGTTCGTGTTGAACAGGATGGTGTGGTAACATACTGTATGGAAGTAGATATAAAGGGTCCATCTCGTATGGTGTATAGTCCAGATAAACCACGAAAATGTGGTGCCAAACTCTGGATTGAAACTGATAGTGAAGTTGAAATGATAGGGGTAAAATAATGCCAAAGTTGTATATGTTAGTAGGTGTGCCAGGTTCGGGTAAGTCAACTTGGGTTGCAAACCAAAAGTTTGAAGATGTTATCATTGCGTCTAGCGATGCATATATTGACACGGTTGCTGCTAAGGAAGGCAAGACCTATAGTGATGTCTTCTCACGTGAGATTGGCAAGGCTACCGACTTCTGCAAGGCACAGGTCAACACGGCTATCAAGTTAGGCAAGGACTTGGTATGGGATCAGACCAATACTATGGCAAAGGGTCGCAAGTACAAGTTAGAGCAGTTTGGCGACGAATGGCTCAAGATTGCGGTATTTTTTCCTACGCCAGATATGCCTGAGTTGGAACGGCGGTTAAAGTCACGGGTTGGCAAGGATATTCCCAAGAATATTATGCAAGGAATGATAGAAGCCCTTGAAATTCCAACGATAAAAGAAGGTTTTGACGAGATAATAATGCTTGACAAACCCTAAAAAGGTGCTATATTAGTAATATAAGCGCAAACAGAGAGATGCCGCATGTTCCTCACGATTTCTGGCAAGCCATCTAAGGTTTCAACCAAGACTGTCAAGGCAGCGATGGGTTTCTATGCTGATTATCTGATGAAGAACCACAACAAGGTTGATGTCTATCTTGACTTTGAGAAAGGTTATCTTAAAGGTCAAGGCAATCAGGCGGACTGTTGCAACGATGATGGTAAGCAATTTACCATCACCGTTGACGCTGACATGGGCGAGCGAGCGGTATTGATGGCGCTCGCCCATGAAATGGTGCATGTCAAGCAGTATTGCCAAGATAAATTTGGTTTCAACTCTCGCAAGCGCATGTATCGTTTTGGCGGTGAATATTATCCAGAAGATATGAACTATTGGGATTGCCCATGGGAAATTGAAGCCTTTGGTCGTGAACTTGGTTTGTATACAATGTTTAAGCAATCGCAAAAGAAGGCAAAGTAACATGTCGTTAGAAACTGATTTTGCTCGTTGGTTTGCAGATAGTGCCAATTTGAATAAAGACCGTGTTCTTCGTAAACGTGGTCATAACACTTCGCACGTGCGTATTATGAGTGATGCTGGCATTGGTTCGCTTGACGAACTCATTAATATTTTTGAAGAACTACAGCTTACCTATTATCCGTGTGATGATTATACTGGCAGTCCTTTCTATAATGGTATGGGGTTCAATGTAGTTTGGCGCAGTTGTAAGGTTGGCGTATTGCTTGCACTTAAAGCAGCAGGCAATGTTCGTCGCAAACAACTTAGCCCACACAATCTTAAACTTGCTGGCAAACAATTTGCTAATGCCGCAGAATTGAAGGTAGCTATTATTAATGGCATTAATGGTGCTGTTGCGGATGAGCCTGTGCGTGAATGCCTTATCTCTATGCTTGCAAATCTTGAGTCAAGGACACCAATTATTGACACTACAAATTTCTTAAAGATCAATGGCAACATTGTCACAAGTGATTTTGGTGAGGCACTAGCCGCATATGAAAGTGCATTACGTGGCAATGCGGTTGCGTTTCCTAACGATAGCAATAACCCACTGTCAGATTATACTGAAAATGGTGTTGCAGTAAGTTGCAAAGGACGCAAAGCAGGCGGTAGCGTTAACCTGGCTAATTTTGTGGATAAGATTGATACTACAACAGATGCTGGCAAATTTTTGTATGCAATAGCAAGTCACGACCGTGAAGCAATGTTTGAAGTTGCTGCTCGTGTTTGTCCCGAAGTTGGTGCGTTAGCCGAAATGGTTGGCGGCACTTCTAGGATTGCAGTTGCAAACTTTGTAGATAATTATAGTTATGACAAGTTCTATGACGTAATTGCTACTTCACCACATTTCTATGGTCTTGGTATTCCAAAGAAAGCTAGTGCAAAAATTAATTGGAAAAATGGCGATACTAATCCTTTTTACTTTACTTTGAATACAATTATTAGTAGAATATGGGGTGAGTCAGCAATTGAAGAAATTTCTACAGTAGTTACTAAGTTCCTCAACGAAGCAAAGTTTGTATTTGTTGATATTGTAAATGGCAACATTACTGTTCGTGAAGTAGATTTTTCTGATATCACTCGTTGGAAGACTGCATATTGGGGAAATGCTCTATCAGCTTTCAACAACTGGATTGGCGTTCAGCCATATAAAGGATAACAAATGATTAAAACACTGTGCGGCGATATGTTAGAAGTTAGTAATGAGATCAGCGATGGTAGCATTGATTTATTGCTCACTGATCCACCATATAACATTTCACAAGATGGCGCAAATCCAGAATGGATTGATCCTAAAACTGGTGAAAATAAAAACACAATTCACAGTCAACGATTTAGTGACAGTTTTGAACAAGACTGGGATAATGTAGGTCACGAAGAATTTATTAAACAAATGGAATCGTGGGCAGCAGTATGGTTTAAGAAGCTGCGTAAGGGCGGTTCATTTGCTGTGTTCATTAGTGACCAGTATGTTTCTTATTTGTGGAAAATAATGGAAGCTGCAGGATTTGAACCCAAACGTGTATGGGTATGGAAGAAACCTGCTGCAGTACCATTTAATCGCAAAGTAATGCCTGTCAGTGGCTGTGAATATATTTTGTGGGGAATTAAACCAAAGGGCAAACGCACGTTCAATAGTGACACTCCACGTTATTCTATTGTTGATCGCTATGCAACTGCTGACAAGGTTAGCAGCATAATGTATAAGCACTTTAAAGAAAATTTTGGCAATATGAGTGTTGACAAAATCTTTGAACAAGCAATAGTAGAAGCAAAGCGTGTAATGGATGCGCAGCGCATTGCAAATGATTTGGTTGAAGCAGTAGTTCCAAACACTATTACATACAGCGGTGGATTAGGCAAAGATAAAATTCATCCAACACAAAAACCAACAGAGATATTAGAATACTTTATCTCACTATTGAGCAATAGCGGCGATACTGTTCTTGACACATTTGCTGGCAGTGGCAGCACTGGAATTGCAGCACAAAATTTAAATCGTAATGCTATTCTTATTGAACGTGATAGCATAATGTTTAAGAAAATGTCTGAACGTTTTATTAAAGATACACATCCGTTGTTTGAAGAAGGGTAATAAAATGACACGAACACATTATGCAGAAGTAGAATATGACATCGGTGAGTTTGATGACGATGAACTCATTGAAGAGATGGCATCACGTAATCTTGTTTTTACACCACCAAGTCATGACCCACTTGTTTACGAATTGTTCTTGGCTCGTGTTGAAGGAAATTCGGAAGGTTTTGAGAAAGCGTTGAAGAAACTTTTTATTGACAGGTTAAACAAAACAGTATAAATTATAACAATGGACTGGTAGCCAAGCGGTACGGCTCACTGCTCATAACAGTGCGATGCGTAGGTTCGAATCCTACCCGGTCCACCAATCATTTAAGGAGAACGCATGACAGCATACATTGAGTTTAATACGGAAGTTCAGCCAAGCATTGATATGCTGCGTGATATGCTGCGTGAGAGCGTATGCGAAGTAACCTTTACTAAGGTCAACGGTGATCTACGCACAATGCCTTGTACTCTTAAACCTGATATGTTACCACCTATTGTGGAAAGCGAAGATATGGAAATGCCAAAGCGCAAGGTCAGTGATAAATCGTTGGCAGTGTTTGTGACCGATATTAATGAATGGCGTTCATTCCGTCTTGACTCTATCCATAGTATAAGTGTAAAATAAAGATAATGCGCTCTTGGTGGAATAGGTAGACACAAGAGACTTCGGAGAAAGGGTAAACGCCCATTATGGTTCAAATCCAGAATCTCCGCCGTAAAATCTCTCGCTTCGGCGTACCAGTTCGATTCTGGTAGAGCGCACCAAACAAAAAAAGTAATCATGACTGAAACTTATAAAATTGATATTACACTGCCCGCTGCTCAGGCTGCGTATGCCTCGCAATTTTGGGTTGACCAGATGTATAAATGGTGTGAGTCAAATGATATTAAGTTTACCCTAAACAAATGGCCTTATGCTAATGAACAGCATGGTTGGACTAGTCAGTGGATATTTTCTAATAGCGAAGACGCTGTGTTATTTGGGCTGTATTGGAAAAACCATGATTGGGGTTTAGCCCATCACCCAGTTTAAATCTTTATAATATTCCACGTATTAATTTTAGATGGAACAATAACACCACGTGGTGCACTAAGTCTGGTTACATCTAACACATCTTGCCACCAAACGCCATCTAATCCAATTGTATCAGCATACAGTGGTAATATATAATCCAATATTCCTGTTGAAGAAAGATGTGGATTGTTTGTTGCTTGCTTTAACTTGTCAGTTGGCTTGACACCGCCAGAAATTTTTTCTATATCTTCTGGTGAATCTGCTTCATGACGTGCAGATTCAATATCTGGATAATCCGAATACACCGTATCTTCAAGTTCGTCATCATAATAACTTACACGATATATGTCACTTTTTTCTACTAACTGATTTTTTTCAGCCCATGACAATATTAAATTTTTTTGAACACCTGTTAGACGATTTGCATTTATAAAAGTATTATTTTGTTTTGTAAGTTCAAAGGTATCACCAGTAACAAAACCTCGTGCAATTCTTCTCCAAGCATCTGGATGTGTGCTCACACTTAATCCCGCTCCTTCATAACTTCCTGAACGTTTTTGTGCGGCATCCATACTACCAACATGATATAATTTTTTGAATGTCTTAGTTGCTATATTAGGCGATTCGACAATAATTTCGTTGATTCGCATACAGGTTTAACCTTCAATATGTGATAGATTGCTTGGAATACTTGGATCATCTTCGCCAGTGCGTAGCACACGATTGGTTAACAATTCAACCCACATCTTGTTATCCTTTGCTCCATTAAGTTTCCAGAAGTTAAACTTAATATTGCTTTGAATAGGACGCACAAACATTGTTAGGTCTTTTGGCACTAGCATAAGTTGTGCAGTAGTGCGCATCATCTTTTTTTCATCTGCCAATCGCATTGCATTGAGTTGCCAGTTATCAACATACTTCTTGGTCAACCAATCAATAAGTTGTGCTGGCGTTTCGGCATTGTCCGCAACATGCTGCGCAATTAACAAACGACTACGGCTACTAATAGCACTCATACTTTCGCTGTCATCTGCACCATACTGATAACCTGCCCACTTTAACCATACACCATGATTAGTTCTGGCAACAGTTTGATCACGATCAATCTTTTCAATCTTATATTTGTAATCTTTATCTTCATAACCGCCAGGTGCCCAAGCACCTTCGAGTAGATAGCAATCTTCACGATCAAATATCAGTGTGCAACCTGGTAATTTTTGTTTAATCAGGCTCATTGCCACTGCTTTAACATCAGTAAGTTTAAGTGCTTTCTTAATCTTTACGCCGTCTTTACTTGGTGTCTTGGTGCGAACTGTAATTTCTTTTTCATCATCCATTACCATAAGTGACGCACTCAATACGCAAACACCACTATCATTCATGCCTTCGCAGTATTGTGTGATATCATCCCAAAAGTAAAGAGTTTCTGTATTTTTATTCTGTTTCTTACGGAATGAAAGGTCAGGCACATAGTTTCGGTCACGGTTTTTAACCCCAACCCAACCTGTTCCACTAAAATATTTTGCAATTACAACGCACATATAGTTATTTAGGTGTCATATTGGGAATGGTAAATAGTGTTATAACCTTAAAGGAAACCCCCAACATGGCAACAGTTGACCAATTAAAAGCAATTTTTCACGGTGCAAAAGAAGAGAACCTAGACAAGTTTATTGATGCACTTAATGAAGCAATGCACGAGTTTGAAATCAATACACTACAGCGTGAAGCAATGTTTCTTGCACAATGCGGACATGAAAGCGGAATGTTTAGTGCAGTAAGTGAAAACCTTAATTATAAGGCAGAAACTCTCTTAAAGGTATTTCCAAAATACTTTAAAGACGTTGATCCAAACGACTTTGCAAAGCAGCCAGAAAAGATTGCTAACCGTGTTTATGCATCACGTATGGGTAATGGCGATGAGGCAAGCGGTGATGGATTCCGTTATCGTGGTCGTGGTCTTATTCAGTTAACAGGTAAGTCAAACTATACTCGTTGTGGCGAAGCACTTGGCAAAGACCTTGCAAATGATAGTGATTATTTGAGTGAGCCAGAAGGTGCTGCTCGTTCGGCTGCTTGGTTCTTCCAAGAAAATGGTTGCAATGAAACCGCCGATGCTGATGATGTTGTAAAGTGCACAAAAATTATCAATGGTGGAACTATTGGTCTTGAAGAACGTACCCATCTTTACGAGAAGGCAAAAGAAGTATTGGGTGCTTAATGCCAACACTTATTGCTGGCGGTGATAGTTTCACTTGGGGCAGTGAACTACCTGATCAATATCTTGATCATTTAGTAAACCTTCCAAGTAAATCAACATGGGCAGCAAGAATATCCCAACGCCATGGTTGGGATTATTCTTGTGCTGCCAAACCAGGTTGTGGTAATAATAGTATTACACGCCGAATCATTTCAGAAATCAATAAAAGACCAAATGAAGAATTATATGTAGCAGTGATGTGGACATACACACATCGCAGTGAAATACGATTACGTAACATGAAACCATTTAATAAGATTGTTAATGATCATGTTCAAGCAGCAAGATTTGATATTGATAATTTTTGGATTAATTTAAATGCTTGGCATGGTTTAAGTTTTGAAGAAAAAATGGAATACTTTCCCAAGGATATTCATCCAGAACGCTATGAATTTTTTCGTGAACAACATAATACAATGACAGAAATTGGCATCACAGATGCAAGCAGGTATTTTTATGCGCCAACTGGTGACACCTACTATCATCAATATAATTTTTTAAAAGAAATAAATTTACTACAATTTTACTTACAAAATAAAAATATAAAATATTTCTTTTGTTTGGCAACAGATGAAATATTAAATCCAGTGCCAGAAGTAGTCAATGAAAGTGGATTATGGGAAAGTATAAATTGGGATAAATTTTATCGTGATGCAACATTCCATCAATGGTCTAGTCATTATCCAAAGTGTGGTAGCCATCCAGGAATTGAAGCACACCACGATTGGGAACAACTTATAGTTTCAAAGGTCACAGAATGTTTCGGCATTTAATTTGCAGTGGCGATAGTTTTACCAGTGGTTATGGTTTAGAAGACTCGACAAAAGCATGGCCATATATCTTGGCAAATAAGCTAAACATAGGTATTACCAATCTTGCTCGTGAAGGCATGGGTAATGAATACATTTTTAATTCAATTATAGAGAATAATTTAGAAAATTCACTTGTTATAATTGGACTGTCTGCTCACAGTCGTGTTGAGTTTATAGATGCTAAAACACTCAAACCATTTACAACTATTTTAAATCGTCGTGGTGCCACTGATTTTGATAATTTATTTTGGCAGCAACACTATGATGACGATTATTATTTTAACAAGTTCTGTAAACAGTGGATAATGTTTGACGCATATATGAAATCTAAGAACGTGCAATATTATATGTTTGATGCGTTGCCAGTAAAAAAGACCATGCCAATGATACCACACAATTACCTGTGGCACGGTGATAAAAATATGTGCAGCATTACCTACCCAAATAAGTTGCCTGACGGTCACCCAAACGAGGCTGCACACAAAATAATGGCTGAAAAATTATTAAAAATAATACTTGACAAAATTGAATAATATAAGTATATTAAGACTATAAGAAGTGGGGCGGTTGGCACAGTGGTTAGCGCATCTCGTTTACACCGAGAGGGTCCGGGGTTCGAATCCCTGACTGCCCACCATTCTTATATACGGTGAGGTGGCTGAGAGGCCGAAAGCACTCGTTTGCTAAATGAGCGAACCTTAACAGGTTCCGTGGGTTCGAATCCCACCCTCACCGCCATTTATTTTTGAGAAGTTATGATTTATATTTTAGTTGCACTAGAACAAGAACTGTCTACGGAATTAGACCGCACCAAGTATCGGGTATCTTATACTGGCGTGGGCAAAATCAATGCCGCTATTGCAGCAGTAGAAGCATGTCTACAACCCGATTGTGAACTGGTAATCAATTATGGAACTGCTGGTGCACTTAATCCAACAATCATTGGTGATTTAATTCAAATAGGTCGTGTATATCAACGTGATATGGATGCTAGACCTATGGTCGAATTAGGTTATACTCCATTTGAACGTGATAGTGGTCCTATTGATATTATGAATTCTCCTTATACCTTAAGCACAGGCGATAACTTTGTTAAAGTAATTCCTGATTTAGTGACAGATGCAGTTGATATGGAAGCATATGCTATTGCCAAAGTATGCAAAGTATTTGGTAAATCATTTCAGTGCTACAAGTATTTGAGTGATTTTGCAGATGAGAATGCTGCGCAACATTGGAACGAAAATGTTGCAAATGGTGCAGAAAAGTTTTTGGAAATAATATGAAAGTTATTTTTCTTGTAGAAGATATGCAGTGTGTAAAACTGTTGGAAAGTTTGCCACAGGTTAAAGTTATAACTGAAACTGAAATTGCCACCGACAGTCCATATGCTAATAAACATTTAAAAGTTGGTTATAGCCAATACATTGTAAGCCGTGCAAGTAATCTAGCCAAGATTTATAACTTCAAACGACCACTTGCCATGGTTCTATATCAAGATCATCAAACTGCTATTAGCAGCGTTCCACACGATACGAGTGTGCGTATAGTACATCATCCAATTCCACGCCGCCTAACTGATAGTCCAACCTATCGTTGTGATTATACCTTTCTAACAAGTGAGTTGACAGAACAAGCACTGCGTGATATATTTGAATTATCAATGGTCTCGTAGCACAACTGGACAGTGCAAAAGATTTCTACTCTTTAGGTTGCAGGTTCGAATCCTGCCGAGATCGCCAACCAATAAATATTAGAGCATGAAAATGAATGAGATAATCCTAGAAGCAGGTGCGCAGCCAATCTATTACTTTGCATACGGTATGCTTACCGATCCTGGTATTATGCAGGATGCTAAGTTCATTGGTCGTGGTCAGTTACAAAATTTTAAGTTTGAATTTTACAAGTTTGCTGATGTTGTGCAAAGTGGTGGCGAACATGTAGATGGAGTTCTTTGGGAACTGCCAGATGAACAAATGCTGCGTTATCTTGACCATATCGAAAGCTATCCAAACATGTATGGTCGCAAGATTGTTCCTATCTTTGTTAATGGACAAAAGTATGAGGCATGGGTATATTATATGACTCCTGATACTCGTCAGTGGGCAGCTAAAGATCGTAAGCCAAGCGAATCATATGTTAAAACAATCATGAGCGGTTATAAACACGCTGGCATTGCGACCAATCAGGTTGACGATGCTTACCAAGAAATCGCATAAAAATTAATCAGAAAAAACAGAGAAATAAATATTTCCATGAGCAAGAAAAAAGTAAGTTTTGTAAGTGTAAACTTTCAACAAGGTCCAACGCATCTTAATGCATATTATCTTCCCTATAGCGTTGGACTGCTATGGAGTTATGTTGCACAATTTCCAGAAGTAACTGATAATTACGAACTTGGTGAAATGCTATGGCGACGTGATGATATTGATGTAGCTGTTGAAAAATTAAAAGATGCTGATATTGTAGGTTTCTCTACATACATTTGGAATCGTAATTACAATTACAAACTTGCTAGAACTATTAAAGAACGCTATCCACATATTCTTATTATGTTTGGTGGTCCAGAGCCACAGATTGAAAAGGCGGATATCTTTGAACGCTATCCATTTATGGATGTAGTCATTAAGAATGAAGGTGAGATTAGTTTCAAGAATATCCTACTAAACCGTGACAATCTTAAGAGTGTCAAGGGTATTCTTGTAAATGATAATGGTGTGCGTGTTGATACTGGCGTAAGTCGTCGTATTGATAAACTTGATGATATTCCAAGTCCATATACGAGTGGACTATTCCAAAAGATTATGGCGGATAATCCTACTGTAACCTGGAATGGTATGCTAGAGACCAATCGTGGTTGCCCTTATATGTGCACATTCTGTGATTGGGGTTCGATCACACAAAGCAAGATTAAACAGTTTGACCTTGTTCGAGTGTTTGAAGAAATTGAATGGATGGGGCAAAATAAACTTGACCACTTTACAATTTGTGATGCTAACTTTGGCATCTTTCCAGACCGTGATTTGTTAATTGCTGATAAACTTATTGAAACAAATTACAAATATGGTTATCCACGTAACTATGTTATTAACTATGCCAAGAACCAGAAGAAAGAAGTTGTTGAAATTGTCAGTAAGTTTATCAACTCTAACTTTCCTAACTATGGCTTAACAGTATCATTCCAAAGTCTTGATGAAGATGTGTTGGCTAATATTAAACGCAAGAACCTTGAAATCAATCGTGTAGGTGAAATCTATAAACTTTGTGAAGAAGCTAACATTCCTGTATACAGTGAACTTATTCTTGGGTTGCCAGGCGAGTCGCTAGAGTCATGGCGTAAAAATTTCTATCGTATCTTTGATGCTGGTAATCATAATGGTATTGAAGTATGGATTTCAATGTTGCTTGAAAATGCTGAACTTAATCTTAAGCAAAAAGAAGAGTTTCAAATTGAATCTATTCTTGCGCCAGATTATTTCCATGGCGTGAATAACTTTGATGATCTGCAAGAAGCAGTAGAAATTACAGTTGCTACAAAAGATATGCCGCAAGAAGATTTTAAGGCAGCACTTACATTTAGTTGCTATATCATGGGTCTGCATACAAATGGCATTACCAGTTATGTTGCACGTGTGCTGAATAAAATGCATGGAGTAAGTTGGGCAGACTTTTATGAGAACCTATATCAGCATTTCTTGACTGACGAATTTATGGCATCCGAGTTTGCAAGTATTGAAAAGTTCTATGATAGCTGGCGTACTGGTAACGAAAAGATTGATGTAAACGGCTTTACAATTCGTCGTATGAGCCTTATGTGGAAGATTATTATTTCTATTATTTCCAATAATAAAATTGACCATGTTCTACAATTAACAAAAGAATTTGTAAAATCTCGTTATGACATTGATGAAGATTTCATTGACGAATTACTTGACTTCCAATGTAAGAGCGTCATTGATTATCATACTATTAAGAATTATCCAGTATATGGCGAGTACAAGTATGATTTCTACAACTATCTACTGTTTGATACTCCAATCAATACACCAGTTAACATAACATTTGAGTACAACGGCGATGTTAATCTTACAGAGGCACAGTATTTGGAATATATCTACTGGAAACGCCGTGAAAACTTCGGAATTGCCCATATTCAAGTGCAAAAATAATGCTTGACAAGCCCTAAAACTGTGTTATATTAAGTTATAAACAGGAGTAGGACCAATGCGCTACGAATTTCCCCGTATCACCCACCTTGATCAGGTTCGTCCTGCTATTGAAGGTCGTGATGAGTTTATCATTGCAGAACGTGATTGGGGCTATGTAGTCAACTACATGGTATCTATGACCGATACCTTTCCTCCTGTTACGGAAGATGAATACTGGTGTCCTGGCTGCAAGCAATTGATCAAGGATATTGATCACTGTGGTTCGCAGCGTTGCCCTGAATCTGTCAACCTTGCGGCTATTCGTCGTGAATGTCGTGGTATGCTGTTCCACAAGGACGGCTCTATCATGGCTCGTCGTTTGCACAAGTTCTTTAACATTGGTGAGCGTGATGAAACGCAGTTTGGTGTGATTGATTTCTCACAGCCACATGTTATCTTGGAGAAGTTAGACGGCTCTATGATCACGCCTGTCTCTATGCCTGATGGTAGCATCCGTTGGGGAACAAAAATGGGTTTGACCGAAGTCTCTATGCAAGCAGAAGAGTTTGTTGCTCGTCATCCACAGTATGAGCAGTTTGCTCGTATGGTCATGGATAACTTGGGCTTTACTCCTATCTTTGAATGGTGTTCACGCAAGCAACGTATTGTCGTGGACTATCCAGAAGATCGTCTTGTGTTGATTGCTGCTCGTAACACTATAAGCGGCAAGTATTTCAGCCTTCGTTGGTTGCAAGAATACGGTGAGATGTATGACATAGAAGTGGTCAAGACCTATGAAGGTTCTGCAGTTTCTATGCAACATCTTATGGATGAAACCAAGGATGCCGAAGGCATTGAAGGTTATATCATTCGCTTTAACGATGGTCACATGCTAAAAGTCAAGGGCGATTGGTACCTGCGTATCCATAAGACCAAAGACAATCTGCTTCACGAGAAGAACATCATTGAACTTCTTGTTGAAGAAAAGATGGATGACGCAAAAGCGTTCATGTTGGATGATGACCGTAAGCGTGTTGAAGATTTTGAAACTGATTTCTGGATTGGTGTAAACCAAACCGTGAAGTCATATGATCACTATTTTGACACGGTTACGGCTCATGGTCTTGACCGTAAGCGTTATGCGTTAGAGTGGATGCCTACTATCAAGGCACAAGACCAGTTCGCACCTGGCATTGTGTTTGGTAAGTTTGATGGTAAGGATACTCGCAAGATGGTGTTGGACTTGATCCACAAGCATCTTGGTAGCCAAACCAAAGTAGATGAAGCCCGTTCACTATGGGGTTCATTCCGTTGGACTTATCACTTTGAGGGCGATGCCTAATGTTGGTAATTGAAATACCGTATTGGGTTATCGCAACTGCTGCAATCATGGTCGCATGCTACGGTGTGTGTGCCATGATTGCAGTAGGATTTGATATTCATGAGGGTAATTGGCGTAGCAGATTAAAAGACTGCAAATCGTGGGTGCTTTCCAAATATATCAATTACAGATATAAACATCAGGCGAATGTTACAATTGTTGAAGGCGCTCACGTATCTACTATTAAAGAATTATATCTTGAAATACGACAATGGGTTGCAGAAAACATTGACAATCCTGAAAAAACATCATGGTCGGAAGCCAACGATATTGTAGCAAATAATGTTACACTTATAAGTTTAGAGCCAACAGTGTTTGTTTTTAAGTTTAAGCGAGCAGAAGATTTAACACATTTTGTAATGCGGTGGTCATAATGATAGGATTTCATTTGCGGATAGGCAATCCTTTTGCTAAAAATTGGGTAGTTACTCGTAATGTTTTTTTACGAAATTACCGCATTACCAGACATAAACATTTTGAAATACAAGTTTCATTTTGGAGCGGTTTAGATGAATTTTTTAGTATCAATCTTGACACTTGGTGGTTTGGGCGTAATCATGCTGGTCCAGAATTTGACTTGACAATACTGTGGTTCTATGTTAGTGTTAAATTATATGATAATCGTCATTGGGACGATGAGTATGAGTGTTGGGAAAATTGGGATGATGAACGAGCGAATTAAAGAACTTGCGCTAGATTCTGGTCTGTTGAACTATGTAGATCATGAAACACCTAGACACTACTTTATTAATGGCAATGCCGAACAAGAAGATGTTGAAAAGTTTGCGCAGTTGATTGTGCGTGAATGTATGGAATGGTGTGATGTTCATGCTACAATTGATGGCACTGCTCAAAAGATTCGTGATGATATAAAGAAATATTTTGGAGTTGAATGATGGAAGCAGAAATTGCCGCAATCCGTGAAAAGATTGCCAAGTTAGAGCAGTATCGTGATTTGGTATGGTTTATTGCCAATGACTCGTATGAATTGAGTTATGAAAAAGCACAACAGCAGCGTGATGATTGGCGCAAACGCTGTCAGCGGTTGTTGAAAGAAGTAGAGACTTACTAATGGGTGTAGATACCTTTACAGTTAGAACCTATCATTTGTCGCTTACTTGTGATGCGTGTGGTCACACAGAAGAACACTCGCATGAGGAAAGCGAGAGGGATAACCTTGCTGATAATGTTGAACAGCGTAGTGAAAAGCGCAAAGAAAAATTGCGTGGTTGGCATTATTCTTATCACAAGATAGAACCAGTATGGGATGCATACTCAAGATTTGAAAGTCCAGATATAAAAGAAATGACACGCACACTGCTGTGTCCAAAATGCAGTGAGGAGAATGTATAATGTTTGTTGCTGAAAAATCCGATACTATAAGTGTTGGTCCAGATAATCCACAGTTCAGGTTTATTGATGGCACACGTCTTGTGCCTCGTGCAGAAGTTAGAATTTTTACTGATGCGTTAGTTGAAAAAGAACGGCGATTGCTTGCAAGATGGGTAAAATTAGGTTTTATTCAAGCCTATGCTAATATGACCAGTGAAGAATATGTATTAGCGGCAATGAGGAATGGGCAATGAATATAGCATTAGAAGAAATCTTAACTGATTGGAGTTATATTCCACTGGCAGAATATGCTCGTGCCATCAATCTTGCACAGGTTGGTGTTGATGCTAAACTTGTCACAAGTAAGAGTGAGTTTAATCGCCTGGTAGATAGTGGTGGTATACGGCTAAACGGCACCAAGGTAAATGACCCCAATGCTTTCATCTTCTTTCCACCAAATAAAAACTTGACAGACATTGGCAGCAGTGTTATTATGAGTATAGATCGTGATAGAGCGGATAAGGTTGGGTTATGACAAAGATTGTGTATAATACTTGTTATGGTGGATTTGGATTGTCCAAAGAGGCAATTGCTCGTTATTGGGAAATTCGTGGCGAAACTAAACCAGATGATTGGTATGTTTATGAAGTAAATCGTGCCGACCCTATTCTTGTGCAGGTTGTGGAAGAGTTAGGTGAGGCTGCTGCTGACGGCTGTGCTAGACTTGCCATCCGTGAATTGGCACCTGGTACGCAGTATCGCATTGATGAATATGATGGTATGGAAAGCGTAATGACCATTGATGATTATGAGTGGAGCGTGGCGTAATGTTGCGTTGGTTATGGGATTTGCTATTCACACGCAGCCAATGGACTATTATAAAAGAGGTCAGGCTGTATGATCCTGACAATTTCAATACAACAACTGGCACACGCTATGTGCTGCAAAATCAGTTTGGAAATATCAAAAAGAAGGATGTGGTGTCATGAAGAAGTATTTTAATGTGTGGAACTTGTTTATGTTGTGTTGTGCCTCAATCTTTGGGCTAACAATTTATCAGGCATCACTGCCGTATGAACCACGTGATGACAGCGATGGTCCGCATGAGAACAGCCACATGGAAGTTTATACTGACCACTTAACAGGCTGTCAGTATCTGTATCGCTATTCACTTACGCCTCGTATGGGCGCAGATGGCAAACAAGTTTGTAAGAAGGATTGAGAACATGGACGAAGAACTTAAAGCAAAAATTGCAAAGGCATCAAAATTGCCACCAAAAAGATACCCAACGTCAGAAGAAATTGCAGCAGATCGTGAAGCGATTGCTAAACATGTTAAAGAAACGCAAGTAAAACTTAATGCTATTGTCACAAGAAAGCGTGTATGGCAAGTGCGGTTCTTGAACGCTGTTGCTAATAAGTTGTATGCATGGGGCGATAGCGTAAAGACGCTCGCCAATAGAATTGACATGCCTACCTTGCCAATACCAAAGAAAACAGAAGAAATACCAGCGATGACCGAACTTGAAAACATTATTAAAGCAGCAGGCGTACCTGTTGACAAAACTTTTGTTCCCCAACCATATATTGCATTTACAACCGAAGAAAAAAAGAAATGAAAAAGATTTTACTAGCAGCATCTCTGCTGCTTTCTACACCTGTATTGGCTGACCAACCTGCTACGCTTACCTGCTATTTCCAAAGTGGCGAACACTTCACCGTCGTAGGTCAAGGCGGAACTACTATGATCCAGTGGGATAATAAAAAGTTTTATAGCGCAATTTCAAACTTTGAAGCACCTTGGCTAACGGTGGTTGAAGTTGCAGAAAATGGCAGTCGCTTTAAGATGGCAATGAATGTCAAAACAAAAGAAGCATTTGGCGAAACACTATTTGCAGATGGACACAAGAGCGGTGGTCCGCTGTGGTGTGCCTTTCAGTAATTAACAAAGGAGAAGAAAGAAAATGACTAAGATTAAGGATAAGTTAGTAAAAGTTAACGATAACTTTACGATTAATATGTATGACAACGGTTTCATGATTGAAGTCGGTGGTCGTGATAGTGAAGATGATTGGAAGACTGCTAAGATCATCGTAGGTTCAGTTGATGAACTTGTTGCTCTTGTAAAAGAAGTAGCAGAACTTCCTCGTAATGACTAAAAAGAAAAACACGACGGGCGTTCATATTTTTGTTGCTGAGTTAACCAAGATTAAAGATTGGCTAGACAGCGACTTAATGATGAGCGCCAAGAGTGTAAAGATTATCGTCACAAATGGCAATGGCATTGGTCAAGCGGTTGATGCTATTGCCATTGATGAGCGTGGCGAACAAATTGCCAAACTTGATGTAACTGATTACGAGGCTTGGTGATGTTAGCAGACGGTTATTTTTGGGACATCAATCCTTTTGGGCTTATATTAGATGAAGACCTTCCCATCGCACAAATGGGTTGGAAAGATGGCGATAAGTTTATATTACATATAAGACCCAATGGTCATCGTGCACTGGTTAGGCTTGATCCACTGCGTGAAGTAGTGGAAGATTATCAACGCAAATTGGATAGTGAAAATGAGTGAAAAGAAAAAGTTTCCTACACTAAAATTCAGTTGGACACAGCCACTTACTCACAATGATGGGTATGCTTGGATGGATGAACTTGATGAAAGTGATATGATGATGATTTATCTTGACATGCTTGAGGTTGACGTTGAGAATGGCAAGGTAGATGATGCTGTTGCTATGCTAGATAAAATTGGCATCAAATGTTGAGTGATAAATAAAAATGTAGGGTCACTCTGAATGGCACCTATAACTAGCTTAAAATATAAACAGTAGTAAAAACTAACTTTGAAAACTAACTTTAGAAAATAACTAGATTAAAAATATAACATGTAAAATAACTAGCATGATAGTAGAGTAAAAGAAAACTAGAGATTATTGGATTAACTAGCAGATAGAAAACACCGTAGATTAAACTCTGCGGTGTTTTTTTATCTAAATACCTTATCTAAAAAGGAAATCTCTCAATGAAGAAACTTCTAGTAATTCTACTTGCACTACTAATCCCATCATTTGCCTACGCATGGAACCAACGTCCAAATCAGCCAGATAGCGTCTGTGCTGCGTTCTTGCCATATGGTAAGATTACTGATACAGCCAAGCATGACACTACGCCACTATGCCGTCAAGGTTATTTCATCATGCATGATAATGTTGCCAAAGAACCGCTATGGGCAGCATGGGATATCACACCAGAACACGTAAATGGTTGTGTTGCTCGCACCAATGCTTTTGTTGCTGATGTGGCACTGCCTGCTGACAAACGTGCTGCACCTAGCGACTATGCTGCTAGTGGGTATGACCAAGGTCATATTGCCAACGATGCTCACCAGAGTTGGGATGTACAGGTTGAGTTTGAATCATTCTTAATGTCTAATATGTCACCACAGTTGCCAGGTCTTAATCGTGGTATCTGGAAGTTGCTTGAAGGTTCAACAGGTGCTTGGACTTTCTCACGCAACCATACGCTAATCATCTATGCTGGCGATATCTATACTGCTGGCAAGAGCAAGACAATCGGTGTTGACAAGGTTATTGTCCCTGACTTCCTATTCAAGATTGTCATTGACAAGCAAACAGGTGAAACATTTGCGTTTCTATTCCCACAAGCAGAAGGTCAAGGCAATGATCTAACAAAGGTTCAGGTAACTGTTGCTGATGTTGAAAAGGCAAGTGGTCTTGTATTCCCAATTCCACCAAATGCAAAGAAGACTGATAAGTTGCCACTATGGACAACAGACTTCAAGGCAGTTGCTGCTGCAAAGAAAACTAAGTGCAAGGGCGATCCAGGCAACGACTAAATATTAGTTCATGCGAATGGACACTGATTAGGGGAAGTTTCGGCTTCCCCTTTTTTATTATAAATATTTCTATGGCTGACCGCATTTTATACTTTGCCTATGGGCATAATACAAACATTCCCGAATTAAAAAAACGTGTGCCAGATGCTAAGCGCATTGGTCGTGCTATTGCGCCAAACTATCAACTTGTAATGCGTCACTATACCGATATCATGGCAAAAGATGGCGGCAAAACCTATGGCGTACTATGGGCAATGAGCACAGAAGGTGTGCGAGAATTAAATTACTTTGAAGGCGATAACCGTGATTATTCACACGCCTATATTGAAGTGCTGTATAAAGGCAAACTATACAAAGCCTTGACCTTTGTTATGATTCCAAGCAAAGACAAAGGTAGGGAACCATCTGAAAAATACATTAAACGTGTGTATGATGGTTATAAAATGAATCAGATACCGATTGACCAATTAAGCAGTGCAGTACGCAGCCGCACATCACGTGTTAACCGTGATAAAAAAGACATTTATTAATTGACATTGATATAATTAATCCGTATATTAATAGTATGAAACTAACGAATGCAAACGGCGTAAGCGGAGTACTATTACCTATTGGTGAAACATGGGTATTCCGTGTCTATCATGAGAATGGTGAATTTACCGATTATGATATTTTCCATAGCGATTTAAGTATAACCATTAACGATGGCGATGCTTACTTCTATGAACGAGAAAATGGCAGTGTGTATCTTGACCACTCTCCCCAAACTTTAGGAATTCGTAATGGCCTCTTGGATTTATGAAAGTCCAGACGGTGGTAAAACCGTCACTCGCCGCCCATTTGGAAACTCGGACGAAAACTTCAAAGAGATTCGTGTGCGTATCAACACACTTCCAAATAATGACCGTGAAGAAATCTGGACTACCAAAAATGCCGCACACGATATTGTAGAAAATGCATTTTATGAAGCACTAATTCGTGAAGAAAATCCCACTGTCATGGAAGCATGGGAACAATATCAAGTACTACTAAATTTAGCAAAGCAACATAACAAGGTATAATTATAATCATGCAGGAAATTTATGAAAACATCGCAGAAAATATTGGCAGTAATCCACAACTACTTGGTCTCATGGATTGGTGTCGGAGAGTCGATAGTATTACTATTGTTGGTTTTGGGAATGGGCTTTCTACTCTCATCGCATTAAGTACCAAGCCAAAGAGTATTACTGTTTATGATCATGTGCTACACGAGGGCATTAATGATTACCAAACACTGGCCAATGAATATGGCGTTCAGTTTGTGTTTCACAATCAAATGATTCTTGATTTAGAAAAAATTGAAGATTGTGATATGCTAATTGTTGATAGTTTTGCCGAAGGTAATTATGTCAACACCATTTGCAGTAAGTTTGCACAGTTTGTAAATCGTTATATTGTAGTTAATAACACCTTCAAGCATGCACACCAACCTGACCCAACAATTAGATTAGGCAATAATGCTCAGCCACTTGGCATTATCTTTGGGCTTAATAGTTTCTTACAAAACAATGACCCGTGGCATATTGCTGAAAATATGTATTATGCACCTGGCTTGACGCTGCTTTATCGCAGAAAGGATTTGCTTGATAATGGCCAAAACTAATTTAGTAGAACAACTGCGAGAACTGGACGCAGTTTTAACATCACGTGATCCAACCGTGCTAGATGCTTTCAAGCAAGCTGTTGTGTTGAGCAAAGTAGTAGAAAATATAAATGCACGAGGTCCACTTGAACAAATGTTTTGGGAACTGCAAGAGATGCGTCGTGAATTAGACCAACTTAAAGTAGATGCAGTCAATAAAGACCGTGGCACATATTGGTCACCAAAAACTTATGAACAAGGCAGAAACTATGGCAATTGGGGGTTGAATACAACTCCATATATGCCTACTGTAACATTGACTGATGAGCAGATTGCAGAATTAACAGACATAATGTATAGAAATCCTGTCACTACATCTACAACTAGTGGAACAGTAATGCCAGCATCTCCCACTGATGCGGATGCGTTTACAATGTTTGATCCTGATACCGGCGACTCTATGAGTGTTAAATATAAGTAACGAATGGCAAAAGAAGAACTAATAACAATGGAAGGCAAGGTAGTAGAGGTTCTACCTAACGGAGTATTCCGTGTGGATATAGATAATCATATTATACTTGCTTATACAAGCGGCAATATTCGCAAGAACAAAATCAAGATTATTCAAGATGATCGTGTGTCGGTAGAAATAACTCCATATGATTTAACTCGTGGTCGTATAACTTATAGGTTTAAGTAAATGCAAGCAGTAACTATCACCGAAGCAGCAAGAACTCATATTCGTCGTGTCCTTATTGACATGGATAAACCATATCTTGTATTTGGTCTCAAAGGCGGTGGTTGTGCAGGTTTTGAATATTTTTGGGAACCTGCTGATGATGAATTATATGCGCAGAATGGCACACCGCACCTTGATGAAATGATTAGCGTAGGCGAGGGCAAGAGTCTTATCGTAGATGGTTCGGGGTTAATGTATCTGTTGGGCAGTGAAATTGATTATAAGAGCGATTTTGTAAGCAGTCAATTGGTAGTAAGCAACCCAATGGCTAAAAGTAGCTGTGGTTGCGGAACAAGTATTAGCGTATAAGAAAAACTCCTGCTAAATATCGTGCAGGAGTTTTTTTAATGGTACAAGAAGTTATTAACTTAGGGGCTAGTCCAAACGATGGAACAGGTGACCCACTAAGAACAGCTTTACAAAAAACAAATAATAATTTCAGCCAACTTTTCGTAACTGTTGGTACCAGTAATTTAAGTATTCTTGGCAATTCTATTGTATCCAATACTACAAATGGCAATGTCAACATTGTGCCAAATGGTACTGGTAACGTTGTAATTGGTTCAAGCAATTATCTTTATGCTCCTAATACTAATTTTCCTAATTTAAGTGGAAATAATGCTACATTCAGTGGCGTAGTAACCGCAAGCCCTTATGGATTTGTAGGAAGTTTAACAGGAACCGCTAGCCAAGCAACTATTGCAGCAACTGCAACATATGCAACTACTGCTGGTCTTGCAATTAATGCACAAAATTTCAGCGGAAACACACTGCCAAATGTTTATAGTATTGGTAACCTTGTTAGTGCAAATATTGCAATCGCAAATATTAATACCCTTTATAGCAACTCTAACATCTATGCCACTGGCAATTTGAGCACAAGCGGATTTGTGACAGGAAATGGATATTACTTAAGTGGCTTAAGTGGTATTACTCCAAGTGCTTATGGCAATAGCAATGTTGCCGCATATCTTACTATCAATACAGGCAATGTCAATGCAAACTGGGTAATTGCAAATACAATTTCATCTGTAATTGGAACCAATGGTAACTTAAATCTTGATCCCGATGGAACAGGTGATGTTGTTGCGCAAGCAAACTTATGGATTAATAGCGGTTATCTACGCACAACAAGTTCTACATTTTATCTTTCAAATGCAACACCAACAACTGTTTATATGTTTGGTAATGCCAGCACTATCCTTATGGGTAATGCAAGTGCAACTAATACATTACCTGGTAATATTATTATTGGTAAAACAGCAAACGTTGGTGGAAATCTTAATGTAAGTGGCAATATAAATTCTCTTGGTAATTTAATAGCATCATATGATATTATTGTTGGACCGCCAGGCACAGTACCTACTGCTAACCTAACCGCACAGTTTGTTGATAACAGCAATTATTATACCCAAATTAACGTTCAAAACATTGGTAATGGCAGCAGCACAAGTGCTGATATTGTTGCAACTGCAAACAATGGTAATGACAGTGCTTACTATGTTGACCTTGGTATCAATGCCAACAACTATAACAATAGCAGTTATACTATCACATATCCAAATGATGCTTATCTCTATGTTGCAAATGGCAATATTGCCCTTGGAACTGCATCAACTGGCAAAGCCATTGTTTTTCACACAGACGGAACTCTTTCTTCCAACGAAGCAGGTCGTATTACAAGCGGTCGTTGGGTTATCGGTGGCACAGATGATGGTAGCACAAAGTTCCAGATTACTGGCAATGCAAAAGTTACAAGTAACTTAACTGTTGCTAATTTAAGTGCAACTGCAAATGTTACAAGCACATATTACTTTGGCAATGGCAGCACATTAAGTGGTATGTATGGCAACACACAGGCAAGTTCTTATATTGGAACTTACTTACCAAACTATACTGGCAACCTAACCGCTGGCAATCTTGTAGCAACTGGTAATGTTGGCGGCACATACTTTATTGGTAATGGCAGTTTGTTAACTGGACTTTACAGCAATGCTTCTACTGCTGCGTATCTTCCATCATATAGTGGCAATATTAATGCTGGCAATGTTAATACAACCGGCAATGTCAATGCAACATACTTTGTTGGTAGCTCACAATATCTAACTGGTCTATATAGTAATACTAGCGTGGCTAATTATTTACCAACTTATTATACCAATGCTAATATCGCAGCAAATGGCGTAAGTAGCACAAGTTATGTATTAGGCTATATTTCTATCAATGGTTATACTTTTGCAAATCTTGCCAACAACGCAACCAAGAGCATAACGTTATATGGTAACATATCTACACTTATTCTTGATAATACAGCCGGTGCAACAGTTTCTATTGCAAATATTTACCTACCAGCAAATGCCAATGTCAGTGATGGTACAAAGATTACCATTGGTAGCAATATTACTATCTCTACGCTAAACATTATTGCAAATGATAGTTCGGTAAGTGGAAACGTAACGACCATTAGTGCAAATACTCCTTATAGTTGGCATTATGTAAAATATGCTCCTTATAATGGCAATCCTATACCACAACCATTGCCAGGTGGACCACGTTGGATACGAGTAGGATAATCCACTAAATATCCTAGTGGAGCATATAATTTATGTTGTCTTTTAATGGTCGTGCGACTAATACTCAACTTTTAAGAAATGTCAATGTTAGTAGCACATGGACAATTACAGGTAACAGTATAAGTCTTGTTGCTGTTGGTTTTCCATATCATGGTTATGGCAACATTAACCAGACCAATATTCCTACACCACAATATTATAATCGTAGTTGGATTTATCGTGCTGGCACAAATGTTGCAGCCACAACGCCTGTCACCAAGCCAGTTGGTACTATTGGATTTTGGTTAAATGGCGTTGCAATGTATGATCCAAGTGCTGGCAATGCTCAACCATTAGGTTATGCTAGACCTACAGGATTTCATTTTAACGCAAGTTATGCCGAAGAACAGTTACTTGGATATAATTTTCACGAAGATTTAGCTGGCGGCGTTGCTTTCAGTAATGGAGTATATCATTACAATAGTTTTAGTTTTGCTAATTCTTGGAGCACGGGGCTAGGTGGAACTCCATATAGTCAAACTATTCATGGTTTAGCAGATAATGATGTTATTCCATACCTTAATGGTGGACTTACACAGACCGATGGTCATAGTAAAATATTAGGATTTGCATTGGATGGTTATCCAGTATATGGACCATATGGATATGTAAATCCAACCAACAGTGCTAGCGGCGTTAAACGCATGGCAAGTGGTTATACATTAAAGAATAGTAGTTATAGAGTTGGTTCAACTGCAAGCAATACAACAACATATCCAATGGGTATATTTGTAGAAGATTATCAGTTTACAAATGCTGGTGATTTAGATACACACAATGGGCGATATTGTGTTACTCCTGATTATCCAAGTGGCACTTATGCTTATTTTACAACAACAGATAACAGCGGAACTCCAACTTTTCCATATGTTATTGGAAATACATATTATGGCAATGTTGATTTATTAACAGTTGAAGAAGCAGCCTTGAGTGGCTATCCTCAATGGATAACTCCTGCTGGAAACTTAGGCAAGATTGAAGCCTTACAATTCTTTGAACTTGGACTACAAGCAATTGATCCAACTGGTGACCCATTTGGACAAGATATTAATTATAGTCTTATTGCTGGTAAATTACCTGCTGGTATGCAGATTGACAGCAGCGGACAAGTAACAGGAAATCCCAAAGATACTTACAGCATCGATGGTGTTCCAGAAGCAGTAACCCAAGATCGTACAAGCACGTTTACAATTCGTGCCATTAGTCAAAGTGGTAAGATTACAGATCGTAGTTTTAGTTTAACAGTAACAGGTAACTATCCACCTATATTCTTAACAAGCAATTATACACCGCTTGGTGAATTTTTGGATGGAACTCTTATATCTATACAGTTAAGTTCTATTGATTTGAACAATGATACATTGACATACAGCCTGTTAGGTGGCGAGTTGCCGCAAGGAACAAGTTTAAGTAGCAGTGGATTAATAAGTGGACCATTGGTTCCAGTATATGAAAACTTAGGTAAAATAACATATAATTTTACTGTTCAAGTTAGCGATGGAAAAAGTGTAGATATTCGCAGTTATTCCATAATTGTTTACAATCATAGTGATATTACTGCTGATAACACTGCACTCACTGATGACAATAACATCTTTAGTGCGGATGCTTCAAATGTACGATTGCCAATACTTTTAACAGAAAATCTTGGTGATTATAGCACATTTGTAAGCGGAAACTTCTTTGCATTTAAGTTTGATGGCATCGACTATGATAATGTTGGTGTTGGCTATTCAGTAGTTGGAACTCAGGGAACTGGTTGGGATGCTGTGCCATGGGATACTGCACCGTGGAACCAAAGTACTTTTGCACTTCCAGTTGGATTAACACTTGATGCACAAACAGGATGGATGACTGGCTTTGTTCCTGCACAATCTATCATTTCACAAACATTTAACTTTGCTGTCCAAGTCTATAGTTTAGCTGACCAAACAGTGGTAAGCCCATATAGAGTGTTCACGCTGACTATTCTTAGTGCTCTTGAATTAGGTGTTACATGGAGTACTAATAGTGATTTGGGAAGTATAGAAGCAGGAACAGTAAGCCAATTATCTGTAAATGCAGCAGCAAAAAGCGGAAATAGTCTTTATTATACGTTAAAAAGTGGCAGTAGAATACCACAAGGATTAACCTTACTCAGTGATGGTTCACTTAGTGGACGTGTAAGTTTTCAAGAATTTGGCTTGGATAAAGGCACAACAACATTTGATGTTACTAATGTTGCAAATGGATTGTATGCCAATCCAACAACCATTGATAGAACTTATACTTTCACCGCCGTTGCACAAGGAACTGGGTTTAGTTTATCTGCTACACTCACCGCTGGTTCATCTACAATAACGGTTGATACCAATATAGGTTTAACAGTTGGTCAAACTATAACTGGACAGGGAATTCCATATAATACAACTATTGCAAGTATAACAAATCTTAATGTCAATCTGAATATTCCAATTGGCACCTCTATAAGTTATACAGGAAAATCAACCTTAACAGTTAATAGCCAAATTGGTGGTGAAAAAACTTTTGTATTAAAAGTTAATACAGTAACTTATAGTTCATATGACAATCTTTACGTTGGGTGTACTCCAAGTATTGCTAAGCGAAATATACTCAATACTATATTAGGCAACACAGATTATTTCAAAGCAGAAGACATTTATCGTCCAAATGATCCATACTGGGGCATACAAAAAGATTTGAAAGTGTTGGTTGGATATGGATTAACTCCAACCCAAATAAGCACATATATAACTGCTATGCAAATTCGTCACTTTAATAAGAAATTTTATTTTGGTGACTATCATTATGCCACTGCAAAAGATGCTAGCGGCAATGAACTTTATGATGTGATTTATGTTGACCTAATAGAAGATACTAAAACATATAGTATAGTTAATAATGCCGTAGTAAAGAATATACCAAATGCAAGTTTTGTTTCAAAAAATGGATTAACTCTTTATCCAAATGATTTAGACTTAATGATCGATGATTTAATTATTGCCGTAGGACAAACTAATACAAATACACTACCACAATGGGAAACTAGCATTCAAAACGATGGCAGAACTCTAGGATTTCAAACAGCAGCAGTTCTTGCTTATGTAAAAGCAGGCACAGGTGAACGTGTGCTGTTCACATTAAAAAATAGTGTACCAAGTGATATAAAACTTATACCATTTACTGTGGATAGATATATTCTAGACAATAACTTAGATGCTAATTTTAATTTAGCAACTGGTTCATGGGTTACAAAAGCATATACTACATTTGACACAGGTTATGTTCTAAGTATTGCACCAAGCGCAACAGTTGATTATGCTATAGATATACCATTTGATCATGTTGATGGTGCTACGGTTGCCCAAATAAATGCAATTGGTGGGTTAGATGGTGATAATAGCGGCGATTGGAATAATAAACTATTGGTGTTTAGTACCCAAGAAAACTATGATCCTGTTAAATTTCCACTTCTATACAATCAAGGTTGGAATCAGAATGGTGCCGTTATACCTGGATATGCCGAAGTTCAAAATGGCAGTGCAACAGTTAATAAACGAGCAGGCGTATGGCTAATCACTGTTCAAAACCAAACAGTTACGCTAACCTTTCAACAAGAAATTATCATTAACCAAGTTGTTCTTGTACGTTTTGGTGCAAAAGCTGGCGAAACTCTTCAATATACAGCAGCACATGTTGGCATATCAAACCAAACTGTGCCAAAGTATGAATATGTAAATGTAAGCACTATCCAACTTAAATCACCAACTACATTTGATGCACACAATACACAGTTTATTAATGGCGAAGATCAATACTTAATGCCATTTGATAATGATGGTTATTTAAAATACCCACATGTAAATATATTGCAATAAGTATTTTTTATGATATTGATTTATAGTGATCATCATGTAGTTGATTTTTGGATTGCATCATTAAAATTTTGGCAAGATTACAAGATATGTCACGATTTAAATGAATTTATTTTGTCTAATGTAAAAGTTAAATTATCATTCACAAAAGGCAGAACATTTGATTATGATAATCCAATGATTCATGACAATCAACTTTTTGCAGATTATATTATCAAATTATCAGAATGCAGCAATTTTGTTTTTTCATTTGATACAGAAATTCATGATTTTCATTGGGAAATATGGGATAACTGCCATAGAGATAATATTTTTTGGATAACCAGTGGTTTTGTAAATGATAAATTGATTGGCAAAAATGTTATAAATTGGTTATTCTTCTTTGACACAATTAACAGAAATTATAATAGAAATTATAATGGAAAATTGCAACATAAATTGCAAAATCTACAATCACACTTTCCAAAAAATAAAATATATGATGCTTTATTAGGCAGAAATAGATTACACCGTACATTTGTATATGATTCATTGAAGAATTTAAATTTATTCGACAATAGCATAGTATCATATCAAACATCAGATGACGTTGTTGGATATGTAGATTTTTGGAAAAATTTTAAATGGGAAGCAGAAACAATTAACCCATATATTACTAATCCAGGCGGAACAGAGCAATACTACAATTACAATGGGTTGTCCATGCCGCTAAGCCAAATTTTGCCTATAGAAATTTATAATGAATCAGCGTACAGTATAATAGCAGAAACTGGATTTTCTAACCGATATAGTTTAATTACAGAAAAAACAGCAAAGCCATTATTGGCAAAAAGAATCTTTATTACATTTAGTGGGTATAAGTTTTTAGAAAATTTAAAATTGTTAGGGTTTAAAACATTTGATGGAATTATCGATGAAAGTTATGATCTCGTAACCGACAATGAACAAAGATGGACAATGGCAATGCAACAAGCAAAAATACTTTCTCAATTGGATCAAGAAACTACATATAGCAAAGCCAAAGATATTCTTGAACACAATTATAATAATTTTATGTGCACCGATTGGACAGGTTACGCCATAACACAAATACAATCAAAGATTGATTTTTTAGCAGATAAATATCTGACATAAATATAATAAGCAATGGAAACAGTTAAATGAGCAATATTAATCCTAACAACATCAATGGTGCATATCCAGTAGCAGGCGTTGATAACGACAGTCAGGGATTTCGTGACAACTTTACGAATATCAAGAATAACTTTGCTTTCGCACAAACTGAAGTAAATGACCTGCAAAGCAAAGTCATCGTAAAGAGTGCGCTAACTGGAACAACCTTAAACAATAATATGGCTGGTACTCTACTCAGCAGTGCACAGATTCAAGATTTCCGTGAAACAGAATATGACAACGGCATTATTTCTACCAACGTTACTCTTGATCACAGCCGTGCACACTATCATAAAGTGCAGACAAACGGAACTATCTCTATTGCTTTCTCTAACTTTCCTGCAGCAGGAACAGTTGGTCGTATTCGTTTAAAACTTTATGTTACTAGCACTAGCCATCGCATGATTCTTCCAAGTGCAGTTAGTCAAGGTACACAATATCTACAAGACTATAATGCAAACAATAATAGTGTTGGGTTTAGTCAAAGTGGAACAGGTTATTATTGGTATGAATTTATCAGCGATGACGCTGGCGCTACTGTAACTGTATTCCCACTTTCACGTCCTCGCAACAATACTGATTATTATTATGCAAACATAAGCAATGGTGTAAGCAATGTAAACACAACCAATGTCACAGTTATTAGCAAACTAGTGCTTGATAGTACAAATGGTTTGCAATTGGCAAATGTTAATCTTGCATTTCCTGCATATCCTGTTGATGGGCAGTTCCTAACAATTAGTTCTAATGTTGCTGTTAGCAATCTATTCTTGACCAGTGCCAATACTATTCTTGGAAATACTACTTCATTAAGCGTTAACACTCATCTTGGATATACTTTTATTGGTTCACCAAAGAATCCAACAATTAATAAGTGGTTCCGCACACAAGTTTAATATTGACTAACCCCGCATCTAACGTTATATTAGTGTAGGAGTAAATCATGACAGACCTTAAACTGTATCAAGACTTTGTATTAGAAGTTACAAGTGCTGAAAGCAAGTATGAATATGCTTTTGAGAAACGTTTTGACCAATTGAGTCAATATCAAGAAGATCGCACCAAGATTAAACCATCCCTATTATTGACTGCTGGCATGGGATTAAGTGCGGAAAGTGGTGAATTTAATGAAATCATCAAGAAGATGTTTTTCCAAGGCAAGCCGCTTAATGAAGAAAACGTGTTCCATATGAAGCGTGAACTTGGCGATATCATGTGGTATTGGATGAATGCATGTACCGCACTTGGGTTAGACCCAAACGATGTAATTAATGAAAATGTTAAAAAGTTAGAATCACGTTATCCAGGCGGAAAGTTTGATGCTTGGCATAGTGAAAACCGTAAACAGGGCGATCTCTAATGCATCCACTTATGGGTGATTTAAGTGACAAAACACTTGATGAATTGCTTCAAACCGTAAATGGTTTACATAAGAAGATGGCATGGCTTGCTAAGATGGGCAATAGCGTTATGATTCAACAGGTGCGTACCGTCGTTGACTCCTATCAAGAAGAAATTAACAAGCGGTATCGTGAAGAAAGTGATGCTGCTAAAAAGAACCCAATTTTCAAGGATAGTCTGGATATCGGATGAGTGACATTAGTTGGACAGCAGAGTTTACCGCTATAAATTGCTATCAGGATTTACTTGAACCATGCAGCTATACTATTAGTATAGATTTTGATGACCAATCTCAAGAAGAACAAGACCCATTTACTGCATTTGGTCGTATTCGCTATCTAATAAAAGAATTGTATCAGGATGCAATTTTTGTTTATATTGGCAATTCACTACTTCCCATACTACATAAGAAATTTAGTTCTCGTATTGTTACAATGCCATACGCACCAAGCAATTTTGCTATTGGGTTGGTTACTTGGTATAAAATTTTAAGTATCACACAAGGGCGTGTAACCATGGAACATATTGGTGTAAGTTGCGATAAAAGTGACGATCTTACGCTGCATGTGGATGAAGAGATTGCAACTAGTGACGAAGTAATGGCTGATATGGCTTTTAAAAATTGGGAAAAACCTGCATGGTGGTTTAGACCAACGCCAACTACATGGGATATTCCAATCCCTAAGAAAAAAGATATTGAAGTTGTATATGATGAAAATGAATGGTCAGAAGTATTGCAATGGGAGCAAAAACCTGTTACAATACCCAAGAAGAAAAAGTCAGAAAGCAACATTGTTCCGCTAAAGAAATGGAAGCCAGAGGTTATCAAAGGTGACAAATCTTGACGAGTATGGTCGCAGCATAATCAGTGATGGTGAGTTAGCAGATTTGCTATATGTAAATCCGCAACTACCTATTGATGACATTGCTGTTATTGATCCAGAAAAGTATAATTCCGCAATTAAAAGTTTGTATTGGGATTATAAACCACTACAGAAACTAACAACACTAAATGGCACGATAGCAGAATATCATCACCAAAATCAACAGGTGTGGTGGATGCCACAAGAGTATGTGGATATGGATATCGCCAAATGGGTATTAGAACAGTGTGCGGATCAAAATGAATTGCAACGTGCTGGCAGTGAACTAATAGAGTATGCAGATCGTGGATTGTTACCGCTACTACAATACCTAAAATATCTTGTTGACACGATGCGTAAACATAGTGTAGTATGGGGAGTAGGTCGTGGATCAAGTGTGGCAAGTTTTGTGTTATACTTGATTGGGGTACATCGCATACACAGTTTACGAAATAATTTAGACTTCAATGAATTTATGCGTTAAATATATAAAAGGAATAAAGAATGAGTATTCATAGAACCGCAACTGGCAAATTTCTTGATATTAATGCATTGAGAATACAGCAAGAACGTACAATTGCCGTTGGCAATGCCAGACAAAATGCACGTGGAGATTTGCTTGGACCTGGTGGACAAATTGTAAAAACAAGAGATCAAATCATGACAGAAATGTATAAATCTCAACAAGGTCAACAATTAACAGATAATCCAGTTTATACAAATAGTGATGAAGCAAGTGCAGCCGCTGTTGCTGATATATTTGCTGATCCAATTTCCAATGGGTTTGATCAAATTGAGCAAGCACAAGAAAATCCTCAACAAGCAACGCCAGCTACTCCAAGCCCATCAAGTGGCGGATATGCAGATGCACTTGCTCGTAGTCAAGAATTAGCAGAAAAATTGAGAAATCAGAGAAACAGAATATGAATACAATTGGTCCACGCAGCAGTACGTTACATTATAATACAGACTATCGTAAGATTACACCAACTAAAAACAATGTTCTTGTCAAAGACATGGAATTTGGTGAGCGCATGACGCTTGGTGGTATTATCATTCTTGATGATGATAAAAAAGGACAAGGCATTCGTCCACGTTGGGCAGAAGTAGTAGCCGTTGGTCCAAAGCAAGAAGATGTTGTACCAGGTGAATATATCCTTGTTGCACATGGTCGTTGGACACGTGGTCTTGATATGACAGACGAAGACGGAACAACTACAACTGTTCGTCTTGTTGATCCAAAAGATATTCTTATGAGCAGCGATGAGCCGCCAAAGGAAGATTTGACCTTTGGTATTAATCCAACTTACTAAAACAATTGACATTCCTCTAACACAGTGTTAATATAATCGTATGACAAAAAATTATCTTTGGGTTGAGAAATACCGTCCCAATAGCGTGACGGATTATGTGTGGCGTGATGCCGCACAAGAAGCACAGGTTCGTCAGTGGATTACTGATGCAACTATACCACACTTGCTATTCAGTGGCGGACCAGGCACAGGTAAAACTACCTTAGCAAAGGTTCTTATCCATGACTTGGGCGTGGATGACTACGATGTTTTACAGATCAATGCGTCCCGTGATAATGGCGTAGACTTCATTCGTGATAAGATTGAAGGATTTGTTTCTACTATGCCATTTGGTGAGTTTAAGATTGTGCTGCTTGATGAGGCAGATTACCTTTCACCAAGTGCACAGGCAGTTCTGCGTGGTTTGATGGAAACTTATAGCAGCAGTGCTAGGTTTATCATGACCTGTAACTATCCTAATAAGATTATTCCAGCATTGCATAGCCGCTGTCAAGGATTTCATATTGAACGCCTTGATAAGACCGAGTTTACTGCTCGTGCTGCCACAATTCTTGTTGAAGAAGCTGTTGACTTTGATTTGGATACGTTGGATGTTTATGTAACTGCAGCCTATCCCGACTTACGTAAGTGCATCAACAGTTTGCAAAGTGCAAGCAACGGCGGATCATTAAGTTCAGCAACTAACGATGCACAGAGTAGCACAGATTATCGCATTGCCGCAGTTGATTTATTCAAGAGTGGCAAGGTTCGTGAAGCACGTAAACTACTATGCAATCAAGTTCGTGCTGATGAGATTGAAGAAGTATTTCGTTGGATGTATGATAACCTTGAGTTGTTTTCTACAACGGACGAAGGACAAGATCGTGCTATCGTTATCATTCGTAATGGGTTAGTTAATCATTCTATGGTTGCTGATGCTGAAATTAACCTAAGTGCTACATTGTGTGAGTTAGCGGAAATTAATGGAAATTCTTAGTCATATACATAACACCTATAAGAAAACACGTAAAAAGAAATTTACTGCGGAAGAAAAACGCATGTTGCGCCCCATTGCAGAAACAATTGCAATAATGGATGGCAATGCTTTCTTTGGTATACAAAAAGATGACAATGGGTGCGATACTTGGTATGAACAATACCTAGTAGAAGCATGGATGATTGCTTCACATGAAAATAAAATCAACGGATGGGTTCGTGAAACCAGTTGGGTTAAAGATATGACTCACGAGAACCCATCCGTTGAAGAAGCCTATAATAATTGGCAACTGTTAAAGATATTAAGCCGACCTAATTAAATATCTCCATAAATTCTGAGGATTTCTTCAACTGCAGGATGACGTTCAATGTCACCGCCGTTGAATTCAATGCAGCCAACATGCTCACTGTCACGAAAACGATCCATTAGACGATTGAAGTCTAACAATCCATTTTCGCCCTCTGTTCTATCAGTTTGACGAATATCGCCAGTAACTACAATTTTACTGCCTTCACCAATACGAGTCAACAACATCTTCATTTGATTAGGTGTTGCATTTTGCATTTCATCAGCAATAATCATACTGCTCTTGAATGTTCGACCACGCATAAAAGCAAGTGGACAAATTTCAATTACTTGATTATCTACCATTTGCATTGTTTCACGTATTGAATAATATTCATGCAATACATCAAATAGTGGCTTTGTCCAAGGTTCCATCTTTTGGTTTAGATCGCCTGGTAGAAAACCATGCTTCTCACCTTCTACTCCCACTGCTGGACGTGTGAGGATTATTTTTTCAATCTCACGCTCTTTAAGTGCTTTTATTGCAGCTTGCATTGCCAATAGTGTTTTACCAGTACCTGCTGGACCGCTTGCGATTACGATAGAGACATCTGGATTTAGTAGTAGTTCAAGATAGCTTTCTTGATTTAAATTGCGAGGAATAATTTCAACTCGTCGTTTCTTTTCTGGTAGAAACTGTTCTATTTGGGTTATATTATTGTAGTTTCTGCTGTAGGACTGATTGTTTGAGTTCATGTTTTGATTTTGCTTCTGTCTACGCTTATTCTGCATTTTATATCCTTGTGTTGGTTGTAACACATAATTATTTAAGATTGTATTTTAACAATTATGTTGTAATCTTTGAACACGGTCTACAATCATAAATATCTCAAAGGTGTTGCTATGGATATAAAAGCAAATATTAAAGCAGTTAAAAACATTTACATGAGCGATGCTGCTGTATCTATGCTCTGCGATTTCGAACGTGTATTAGATAACATGGATTTTTATACGTTTCCAAATTGGCGTATTGGTGAACTTGTAGAAGGTCCAATTATCTCTCGTTATTGGGTAAAGTGCACATTTATGTGGCCTCTAGATCGTATGCCTGATCCTGCTGCCGCAAAGCGTCTTCTACCATATGGTGCAAAGATTAATTACAAAAAAGAAAAAGTTCAGATGCCTATTGCTATACGCAGTCCACAAGACATTCGTCCAGGCAGTCATAAAGGCAAACTTGTAGATTTTCCAATTTGGGTCGTTGAGATGATGCTACCAAAGAAATTGATGAGTGATATTAAACAAGGTTATGTTGACATTGCTGGTGAAGAAGTTGATTTAGCTGATTTGCAAAACAGCATTGAAAAAGGTTTAACTGATCAAGGCACAACTAACAAAGAACAACAACAGCCACAACCACAAGCACAGGAGCCAGAACTCAATGTCTAATCGTATTGATGAAGGTTTGAGAATGGGTGACCTTAACTATCTTGTCAGTGATACTATTCATATTGATGAGTATAATAGTAAAATGGGACAAGCAAGTGATGTTGTTACGCTAAGTTTTAAAATTCGTGATATTATGCCAGCCAATGACCTTGTATCTTTCTTAGAAAATGGTTATGATTTTGTGTTGGACGCTGATGTAAGCACAGGTGAAGTTAGCGATAATGATCGCCTTGTATTTGTTGAAATGCAACGTCGTCCAAATATTTTCAAATATATTAGTGAAATGTTATCAGACTTAGATCATCTTACTGGCATTGAACGTGATAAATGGAAATTCCGTTGGTATAAGAGCGGCGACTATATGCCAATGAATGAAGAAAATTTTGATAAAGTAGTTCCATTGACTGCTGACAAATATGATGAAAGCATCAAGAATTTTACCAAAATAAAAAAAGAATCGCAACAATTAAATAAAGACATAAGTGATATCAAGAGACTTAGTGGGATCGTCTAATGTTTGGTTTTTCAATCTATAAAATAATGGCAGTGGTTTTAATAATCGGTGCAGTAGTAGGTTACTTCAAGTATACACAGGATGAACTAGCAAGATTGAATCAGGAAGTAGCAAGCAAAGACTTTGCTCTTAAGACTACTACTGCAACATTAGAAAAAACACAAGCAGATTTAAAAGAACAGCAAGCGGTTTCACAAAAAACATTTGATGATTATCAAGCTGCTCGCAATGAAGTGCAAGATATTCAAGATAAATTCACAAAGAATAATCGTGACCTTGGCGCATTTGCTGCTGCAAAACCAGCCGAAGTTAAGAAGCGTATGAATGATGCAACGGCCAAGTCATTCCGCTGTATTGAAGATACAATCAATAAAGGTATAACCAATGCTCAAGGTTGCTAAATTAATTCCCCTATGTCTATTACTCGCTGCTTGCCAAACTACTGGAACAACAGCAGTTGTTACTGTTGAACGCCCAACTCTTGTGCTGCCAAGCGTAGACCAAGTTAAGTTGAACGATGTTGAATGGCACGTGGTAAATAAAGCAGCAAAACCAGGAAGTGAAGATCACATTGACACGGCATTTGGAAAAGCACATAGCGAAAGCCTTTTCGCCATTAGTCCAAGAGATTACGAAGACATGGCAATTAACCAAGCCAACCTTGTTAAAGTCATTAGACAATATCAAGCACAAATTAACGCATACAAACAGTACTACGATAGCCAAGCCTCTACTAGTGGCACAACTAAATCAGGAAGCACCAGTGGCAGCACCAAGTGATGATGATGAGCCAATTGGCCCTCGCCGCATGGCAGATGATGAGCGTCCAGAAGATGCACAGTTAAAAACTGCTGCGCCAACAGTTGAAGTTGCTGCACCACAAGTTTCACAATCAAATGATATAGAACTTCGCAAGTTAATGCTTGAAGAAATGAAGTTTCATCTTGAAGAACGCAAAGAAGTTCACAAGATGCTCATTGAAGACCGTCGTGAAGATCAAAAAGAAGATGAGATTCGCTATGAGCGTGAACTTGTAGCCAAAGAAGAAACTAAGAAAAAAGATAAAGAAAGCGAACATTGGATGAAGTCATATTGGCGTCCTGCAATGGGATGGCTTTATATGATTATCTGCGCATTTGACTTTATTATTGCACCAATGTTAACAATGGCAATGCCACTATTCTTAAAGTATCTTGGTTCAACAACAGTTCAATATGCTCAGTGGCAAAGCCTTACGCTACAGAATGGTGGACTAATCCATCTTGCATTTGGTGCTATTCTTGGTATCACCGCTTATGGCAGAACACAAGAAAAAACAGCAGCAGCCAAAGCAGCACCTACGCCTACCAATGTTGGATAATTCTTGACAGATAACCTCTATTATGGCATAATTACCATATGAGTCATTATCAAACACTTGGTGTAGCAGAAACGGCTAGCCCCGAAGAATTAAAAGCGGCATTTAGAAGCCTTGCTAAGCAACATCATCCTGATATGGGCGGTGATCAGGCAAAGTTTCAACAGATTAATGAAGCATATAGCACACTAAGTGATCCAAACTCTCGTGCACACTATGACCATACTTTAAGAAACCCACAACCACAATTTAATCACAATCCATATGCTCAAGCCCAACATCGTGAGTTTCACTTTAACTTTGGTGGCGGAGCGGACCCAATGTCTGCTTTCCATGAACAGTTCTTTAATCAATTTGGATTTAATGTTCGTCAACCTGCAAGAAATCGTAATATTCGTGTAAACATTGATTTAAATTTCTTAGAAACACTTAATCCACAAACAAAAGTTATTGAATTTAGAACCGCAAATAGCATTGATACATTACAATTACAGATTCCTGCTGGTGTTGAAAATGGCAATGTATTCACGATTGCTGGTCGTGGTGATGATTCAAATACTGCTATTCCCCGTGGTAACTTAGAAGTTCAAATTAATGTTCAGGGGCATAATCGTTTTTTCCGCAATGGAGAAAATATTATAGAAGATATTACTATTGATTGTTTTCAGGCAATAATGGGATGCAATATACCTATCTCCTTACCAAGCGGCAAATCAATAGAACTTAACATTCCACGTGGAACACAGCATCAAAGTCAGTTCGGTATAACGGACGAAGGGTTTCCTAGACAGAACGGAACTCGTGGCAAGTATATTGCAAAGATTAGTGTTCTAATTCCATCTGCACTTACCGCACAACAACTTGATTTAATTACAGAAATACAAAAGATTAAACCAATAAACACTTGACTTAAATAGAAAAGGTGCTATATTAGTATTATGACACAGTTTAATAGCAATAACGACCTTGAAAAAATTGTTAAAGTAGCCAAGCAATTTGCTGCTGAAAACCAACATCAATACTTTACAGTAGAACATCTACTGTATTCTATGCTGCATGAGAAAGGATTCATGCGTGTATTACAATCTACGGGCGTGGATGTAGAAAATCTTGTTAAAGAGTTAGAAGATTATATCTTTGACAATTATCCACAAAGCAATTCAGACAGTGAACCAAAGAAAACCCAAAGTCTTGAGCGAGTCTTTAACCGTGCGTTTACGCAAGTAATTCTACTTGGTCGCCAAACTATTCATATCAGTGATCTTTATCTTTCAATTACTAAAGAAGCACATAGTCACGCAGCATATTATCTTAAGAAATATGGAGTAGAACCTGAAAAGGTTATTACAGCATATAATAAAGAAAAGGGTAAGAAATCAATTGGGCAAGCTGCCAATGCGCTTGAAGAACATTGCACTAACCTAAATGAAATGGTTCGCAATGGCAAAATTGAAGCAGTAATTGGTCGCACCACTGAACTTGCTGATATGACACAAATTCTTGCTCGTAAGAATAAGTGCAATGTGTTGCTTGTAGGTGATTCTGGCGTGGGTAAGACTGCTATTGCCGAAGGTCTTGCATATAACATTGTTAATGGTGATGTTCCAAAGTTCCTTAAAGACCATGAAGTCTATAGTCTAAACATTGGTTCACTATTGGCTGGCACAAAGTATCGTGGTGACTTTGAAGAAAAGTTACAAGAGATTATTTCGGCAGCTACTGAACTTGGCAATATCATTTTGTTTATTGACGAAGCACATCAGATGCGTGGTGCTGGCAGTGGCAGCAACAGTGCGGTAGATTTCTCTAATATGTTGAAGCCAGCACTTGCTCGTGGTGACTTTAAGGTTATTGCATCCACTACTTGGGAAGAATATACTCAGCAGTTTGAAAAAGACCGTGCGCTTATGCGTCGTTTCAACCGTGTTGCTATTGATGAACCAAGCATTGCGGATTGTAAAACTATTCTTCTTGGCATTAAAGAAAGTTATGAAACCTTCCACAATGTTAAGATTACCGATGCTGCTATTAGTGAAGCAGTAGAATTGAGTGCTCGTTATCAGGCAGACAAGAAACTGCCAGATAAGGCTATTGACCTTATTGATAGTGCCGCAGCATTACGCCGCACCAAGGCACGTGGCTCACGCACTATTGATGTTGCACAAATTCGTCGTGAACTTTCTCGTATCACTGGTATTCCAGAAGCACAGTTAGGTGCAGAGAACACACAAAAGATTATGCCTAATATTGGTGCCGAGATCAAGGCAGTTGTATATAACCAAGATACCGCAGTTGACAAGGTGTTAGACCGTGTATGGGTATCACAGGCTGGTCTAAAGGCTGATAATAAGCCTGTTGGTTCATTCCTGTTCCTTGGACCTACTGGCACAGGTAAAACAGAACTTGCAAAGCAATTAGCAGATCGTTTAAGCATGAAACTGCTGCGCTTTGATATGAGTGAATATCAAGAGCGTCATTCTATCTCACGCCTTATCGGTGCGCCGCCTGGCTATGTTGGATATGAAGATGCTAACCTTGCTGGTGGCTTGCTCATCAGTGAGATCGCCAAGAACCCACACTGCATCATTCTCTTTGACGAGATTGAAAAGGCACATCCTGATGTTTCACAGGTGTTGCTGCAAGTAATGGACGAAGGTTTCATCACTGGAACCAATGGCAAGCGAGCAGATTGTCGCCAAAGTATCCTTATTATGACCAGTAATTTGGGTGCTGCTGATAGCGAACGCAATGTTATTGGTTTTGGTGGCGGAACAAATGTAGACGCAGTTGATGCTGCTGTTAAAGAATACTTCCGTCCAGAGTTCCGCAATCGTGTTGATGCGATTGTTACATTCAACAAACTTGATACGGCTACTATTCGTAAGGTTGCAGAGAAGTTCATTCGTGAACTTAATGAACAACTTGCCCTAAAGAATACATCAGTATCACTTACTGATTCTGCGTGGAATTGGTTATGCAAAACGGGTTATACTCCAAGTCTTGGTGCCAGACCAATGCATCGCACAATTCACGAACATATTAAAGTTCCGCTAGCAAAGAAAATACTGTTTGACAAGACAGAAAATCATGCTAGTATTAAGGTAGACCTAAATGTTGACAAGTTGGAATTGGTAGCGCAAGATGACCGAGATAGCAGAACTAACGCTGATTGAATACCGTGATCGGTTTAGAGACCATTTGTTTAAGTGGCGTGTAAATACCGAAAACAAACTGTGGTATGGCAAGTATCACTTTCGTGTAGAATTAGCAATTCCAAGAGATTGGGATATCCGTGAAAATATGCGAAAAGTTTTAAAAACCCTTGATCCAGACTGTCGGCTTCGTAAAGAATCATACTTGCGTTTCTTTACCAATAGCACGACAGCACTTGATGCAATTCTTGATGATCCATCACTGCTTGCCGCAGTCAAAGGATTTACCACAAGCAATGATCAGTATATTTCAGCGATAAAAAACCTTGACAATATTGCTGTCGATGTTAAACTGGTAAGTGAGATAAAGTATAATCCAGATATTCCTTATCAAGTTGACTTTGAAACTTATTGGGGTTGGATAGGTGGTGGACAAGGTAGTAGCAAACAATCACAAAGACAAAACTTGCTTGAATTGTATGAGTTTGTTAAAAACAACAAAGATGATTTGTCAATATCATTTGAATTAGACCGTTGGTGTTCTCGTGCTATGATAGGACTTGATAATCATTATTATTATGGTAGTGTTCGTGTATTCTGCAGAAGTGCAGACAATATTCCACTGTTGTATATGTTATTTCAAGATGGAATTAAAAAAGTCTATAAGTTAGTAAAGAAAGAGAGTAAAGCGTAATGAATATTGAATTAGCAACAGCCCTTATCAATCGTGGTGTCGTGAATAGCAAGACTCGTATTCTAGCACGTTGTCCTGTAGCAGCCTTTGGTGGTATGCCAACGGAAAAGCTGCTATTCCTTAATGTAGATAGAATTGTCAGCGATGAAGGCACAATGAAGTTTATTTCTTCACATCGCAGTGGTCGCAAGTTTAGTGTTCCTATTGATAAGATTGATGAGATTGATGGTATGGAACCTACACGTCTTGGTCTTGCTTATGATATTAAAGCAAATGGTGCTAACCGTGGTGGTGGCAAAAAGCGTGGACGCAAACCTAGAATAAATACTTTGGAGAATATCAATGGCACATCTATTTGAAGAATCAATTACAATTAAAGTATCACAACTAGTTGCAGACAATAAAACTGCTGACACAAAACTAGATCAGGATACAGTAGACCAGTTGGTTGCAGTTATTCAAGAACTCGCTGGCGACAAGTGTTTAGTAGAAGTGGAAAATAATGGCTAGTATCCCAACCGTAGTATTAAGTGCAATTAGTTTTGGACAGGCTTACCCTCCTTATGATGGTACTAGTACCACTTGGAGCAGTAACAAGTTCAAGGGCAATGGATACTATGGTTATACGGATGGTCTACACACCGTAAGTTATAAACTTACCGCATTTGTTGGTGTGTTAAAATTTCAGGCTACACTTGCTACTGATCCTGCAGAAGTAGATTGGTTTGACATAGATAGTACTAGCATTGGTAATGGCACAACTCCTGTCAGCGGAACTACATTTTATAACTTTACTGGCAATTTTGTATGGTGCCGTGCTCATATTACTAATTTTTCTGGCGGCAATATCAATCAAGTTCTTTACAATACATAAAAATTCTGTTACACTCTTTACTGTAGATATATAATAATATCTACACTTAACGGAAAGAGTCAATGACAGAAGAAATCAATCAACAACAAGCACCTATGGACTTTGGTCTACCACCAGAGGCATTAGAATTCCTACGCAAGCAACATATTCATTTTTGTCTACCAATGTATGGTGGTCTATGTAATGAAGCAACCTTTATTGCAATGATCAAGTTTGGTATCATTGCCGGTAAAATGGGACTCAACTACAGTATCGATACAATGGTTAACGAATCACTTATTACTCGTGGTCGTAATAACCTTGTTGCAAAGTTCTTGTTTAACCAAGCAGCAACACACTTAATGTTTATTGACGTTGACCTTGGATTTGATCCAGAGGCAATCATTCGTCTATTACTTGCCAACCAAGATGTTGTTGGTGGCGTTTATCCAATGAAACGTATTCCAATTCGTTATGTTATTAACACGGTACCAAATCCAGTTACTATGGGTGATTTGGTTGAAGTTAGCACACTTGGCACAGGCTTTATGATGGTAAAGCGTGGCGTGATTGAACAACTCATTAAACTTCATCCTGAATTAAAGTATCGTGATAATATCGGTATCGGTGCGCAGTATGAGCCACTTATGTATGGTCTCTTTGATACCATGATTGATAAGGATGATAACTACCTATCCGAAGATTGGACATTCTGCTATCTATGGCGCATGGCTGGCGGTAAGATTTTTGCTGATACAGGCATTAAACTTGACCATACTGGTTATCACAAGTATGAAGGTAATGTCGAAGAACTTAAACAGGTCTTGACAAACCAAGTTTCAAATGGTGGTCCACATCATCTTGATCCACAACAATCTGCTGCTGCCCCAACGCCACCAAGCGGAGCACCGCAGCCAATTAAATTGAAGTTGGGTAAGAAAAAAGGTTAACCCTATGGACAATGTGCTAGACACTGAATTAGTAGAATTTAAGATTGTGCTAGACAGTGTCTGGCACAATGATCCGCCCAAATACGAAGTTCTATTAAATGATGAATTAATAGATAGTGGTGTTGTCGTTGAAAAAGAAGAAAATGGTGAGGAGAAAATCATCACCTTTTCTTCTGAATTACCAGAAGGCAACCACGTAATCAAAATTAGATTACAAGACAAACAAAATAAACATACGCCTGTTGACGAAAACAACAATATACTTGCTGACCAATTGTTAAACATTAAGCAGATTGAAATAGACGAAATAGAATTAGACTATCTATTTTATTCATTAGGTGATTACCATCGTCAAATTGATACAATTGATGGTTCTGTTGTATTTGATGAAACACCTCTCCCTGACAAATATGTAAATATCGGTTGGAATGGCGAGTATCGTTTGAAGTTCTCTGTTCCTACATATATGTGGTTCTTAGAAAACCTATAAATATTTGATGTTCATAAATCAGATAATAAACGAAGCACCAAAGGTTGGACGTGCTTTCCAACACGTAGAAGATTTAGTATTGATTAATGGCAGCAGCGGTGCGCAAAATGCCATTTCTCGTCTCTCAACTCTTGCAAGTAATCCACAAATGGTAAGATGGAAATGGGACGGTAAGCCACAAGTATATTGGGGTCGTGAACCTGATGGCAAGTTCATCATGGTTGGTCACAATGGTTGGTTAAAACCAAATGAAAGTGGCAAGAGTCGTTCACCAGCAGAACTTGTAAAGTTTATTATGAGCACTGGCAATGTAGCACCTGATAAAGAAGATGAGCGTATGCGTTTTGCCAATGAATATGCCAGTCTATGGGCGTTATTTGAGGCAGCAACGCCGCAAGAATTTCGTGGTTATGTATACGGTGATTTATTGTTTATGCGCCGTCCGCCACTAGAAAATAATTCATACACATTTACACCAAACAATGTAACATATAGTGTTCCTGTAACCACTGAACTTGGACAACGTATTTCGAAAGCAACAGCAGCAGTAGTAGGACATGCTTTCTTTCCACAGTTTGGCATGGGTGACGATCAACAACAACCTATTGATGATTTTACCGCATTTAACAAGACACAAGGATTAATTGTGTTAGGTCCACGTTACGCAAGTCAACCTGTTAAAATTGACACAAAGAAACTACAAGACCTACAAAAGTATGTTGTAGCTAATAAAACTGCTATTGATAATTTCTTAAATGATGAACGACTTGCGGCAATGAAAATGGCAGGTTTCAAAGGTGTTCTATATAACTTTAATAACCAAATGGCAAAGAGTGGCAGAACCGCTGATCTTGCAAGTGAGTTTACTAATTGGTTAAGTAGCGGTAGCAAACAAAGTGCGCCGATGCAACAGAAGATTACGGATTGGATTGCGCAAAATCAAAAAGGTTTTATTGCAACCTTTGCGGTGCTAGAAAATCTACGCAGCGTTAAGAATCAAATTATTGATCAGTTGGATAGCGAAGGTGGCGATATCCAACAAACTACTAAGGGTCAAAAGGGTGGTGAAGGTTATGTCAACTATGGCGAACCTAATATTAAACTTGTGCCTCGCCATCGTTGGACACCAAATTAACCACACTCCAGTATACAGATAAATATTTTATCTGGATTGTATAATGACCTTAAGCCACCGCACCATCTTCAATGAAGCACCAAATCCTCATGTTGCATTTGCATTTGGGAGATTAAATCCTCCACATTATGGTCACGAAGGTGTAATCAATACTCTTGCTAGCGTGGCAAAGAAAGGCAGTTGGGCGTTATTTTTAAGTAAAAGCCAAGATGCAAAAAAGAATCCGCTTACATATGATCAAAAGTTAAAGTGGGTTAAAACTTTATATCCACAAGTGCAAGGTCATCTTGTTGAAGACCCTAGTATTAAAACATTTCTTCAAGCAGCAGTATATTTGTATAATAAAGGGTTTCGTTCGGCTACCTTTGTTGCTGGTGAAGATGATATGGCAAGTATGCGTCCAGTGTTGGAGAGATACAATGGCGTAGAAAGCAGTCACGGCATGTATAAGTTTGAACCATTTTCATTCATGGAAAGTCCACGTTTAACAAGTGCTACCAATGCTCGCAAAGCAGTTACAGATAATGATCCAGAAGCATTTGAACGTGCTACAAGAGTAAAGCCAAACATTATGGTAGATGGCAAGAACCTATTTCAAACTGTTCGCATTGGCATGGGTCTTGGTGAAAGTATGGAAGAAAGTGTTATTACCGAGAGTGTTATTGCCAAAAACCTATCAGTAGAACAACTTGCACACATTAGCGATAAGGCGTTGGACGATGCATATCATTATGGGTTATCTACACCAGGTGCTAACTTTGGTTGGTTAGCAAATATTGAAAGTGCAACCGCTGCCAAGCGTATGATTGATAGTGGTATTACCGATGTAGATGCAATTGCCAACGCTATCCACGATGGTTGGAACAAGACCGCAATGGCTGATTATATGGGCAAGTTGCAGTTAGATGCGCCTACAATTCCCGATAAGAAAAAGAAGCGTTATGCACTTGCCCAACAAACTTATGGTCAGTTGCCAGAAGTAGAAAAAGAAAAAGACCGTGTAGTTGCTCGTGCTATGTTGAAGGCAATGGGTATCGTTACCGAAGCGCCAGGTATTGGTGGCGATTGGGGCGATAATCCTAAACTTGTAAAGCGTGGTAGAGCACCGTATAAACCAAACATAGACAATACCTATTATGGTTCTACGCACGGAGTTGATCTTGACCTATACGGTTTACCAAAGTATGAATTAGACGAAGACCTAACACCAGACCAATGGGCAGAGTTGCGCATTGCTGATCCAAAAGCCTATATGGGCAATAAGGATTATACTAATCGTCGTTGGTGGACTCTACAGTTTAAGAAGGCTCGTGCTGCTGCTCGTGAGAAGGGTGCGCAACGCTTTGAGTTCCCACCAGGTTCCAAGAACAGTTATATGGTTGCACCTGACTTGGCAAACGAAGATACTGATCAACCAGATAGCAGCAACAATTCTGTTCGTAATCAGTTGAATGCTTGGATGGATCAAGACCAAAAAATTAAAAACCCAACACAGCGGTTGTCACTGCAGAATAAGGCTTGGCAATATATTACCAAAAATATGGATGCCATCCTTGCTGACAAAGGTGCGGATGGTAAGGGAAGTTATCCTGCGGCACCATATGCGGCTTGGTTGCTAGTTCAACATATGGATGCTTATCCACAAAATCAAAGCAAGTTTCTACAACAACTGGAACAGTCAGGACTTGATCCTGCACCCAATCCTGGCGAAAAAGGAAAGTTACAGTTCTTAAAAGACCGTGTAGCAGTCAATAATGAAATTATAAAATTATGGAATGCTGACAAGAATGCTTATAAAGATAAGAATGGACAATTACTTACTAATCCAACAGTAGATGTTCGTGATCCATCAAAGTTTGATGATGCTGATGAAAGTAAGATTGAAACATCTCGTAATGCGGCATTAAAAAATGCAGTAGAGGCTGGCAATACGCTACTTGTTGCCGCAGTAAATGCTACTAACGCACAAACACAACCATCATACCAACAAGAAAGTGTAAGCGAAGGCAAAGTAACACTTTATACTGATCCAGATTATTTTGGTGCAGAAGTAGATGATAGTGGCTTTGATGCATTACCGATCATCAATATTCCTACAAACAAACTTGTTGGGTTTGAACCCGATGATAAGATGAAATTACCAAAAGCCCAAGCAAATGTTGCGAAAATTATAGATGGTCTAGAGAAGAATGAAAATATACCACCTATTTTAGTTCGAAAATATAAGAGTGGTTATCAAGTATTAGATGGACATCATAGATTCTGGGCTTATAAAACACTTAAAAAAGATAGTATACCTGCACGATTAGTTCCTGATAGTGATATTGAAGAAATTAGCAAAAACAAAGTCAATGAAGCAGCAGATGGAACGCAACCTGAATATCTATGGCATGGTTCAAGAAATAAAATTCCTGTATTAAGCCCAAGACAAGCAGTTGATACTGGTGGTGCAACAGGTAGTAATAAAAATGCTATCTATGCTACTGATAATAAAAATTTTGCTATTTTAATGGGTATGACAGAACCTAATAGTGATGTTGCTACTTTTCACACACCTGGCGAACCAATCCAAGGAGTTTTGTTTAGTGGTAAAATAAGACATGGGCAAAGTATGTATTTGCATATGTTGCCAACAAAAGATGCAGAAGGTAAAGATATTTTTATGCGTGGTTCTGCCGATGGCGAATATTATAGCAGACCAGATATTGAAGAATTAAAACCTTTAAAAATTATTGTTGTTCCAGTAGATGAACATTTGAATTTAATCAGAAAACCTACAAAGAAAGATTTAGAATTACGACAATATTATCTTAATAGAGCAAACCAAAAACAAGAAAGCGTAAGCGAAGCCGCAGAAAAATCAACCAAAGCCGAGGCAAAGTATCAGGCAATGCCTCGCAATGGTCAACGCTGTGATCATTGCACTATGTGGCGACCACCACACGGTTGTTCGGCTGTTAGTGGCAAGATTGCGGCAAATGGTTGGTGTTCATATTATAAGCGCAGTCATCGTAAAGATTTAGAAGAAGACAGTGATAAAAGTGAAATCTTCAAATCATTAATTAAAAAATATCAACTTGCTGGCAAAAGTGATGAAGAAGCACGAGACGCTGCTATAATTGATTTTGATAAAAGATTTGGTTGGCATAGAACGCTTACACCAGACCAATTAAAATCATTAACGGGTGTAAAAAAATTAGAACTTGATGAGGCAGCATCACCAGTGTTGTTCCACTATACAGGTAGTTTGGGTGCAGCACTAAACATTCTTAAGAACAATCAGTTTATGTTGAGCATTTCTACTGGTTCGGTAGAAGATCAGTATGCACCAAAAGGTTATGAGTATTTCCTATCTACAACACGCAGTAAGGCAGGCGGATATCATCAAATAGTTGGCGACACTGGCGTTATGTTTAACCTTGATGGCAATTGGTTTAATCGTCGTTATCCTGTGAAGGCAATTGATTATTGGGCAGGAATGTATAGAGGAGACCGTCATAGCGAAAGCGAAGACCGTGTATTCTCTCGTGAGCCATCTATGTCAGCAGATGCTATTACTGCTATTCATATCTTGTTAAAAGAAAAGGGTGAATATGCTAGTCCAAATACTCGTCAGTTGATGATTCTTGCCAAGAAGCGTGGCTTGCCAACCTATCTTTATAGTGATGAAAATGCTTGGAGATTACAAAATACTAAGCAAGCAGTACCAGTAAGTGGTGCTCAAGATTTACTGCGTGGTCAGAAGAAAACAGGTTATATCAGCAGCAGTAATTTTGGCAAGCGAATGTTAAGACCATGGTTAGAACTGATATTCAAGAAAAACCGCAGTGAGTTATCAAAGAAGGCAAATGAACTTCGCTATGGTTTAACATACTGGAACGGTGGTCAGTTTAGTGATGATCTTGGACTGCGTAATGAAATTTCAAATGCTCGTAAACCTGGTAGTAGTGGTTATCCAGAGGCTACTAAAATTATCGCAGCAATGCGCAAAATTGGTGCCAATAATGTAAAAGATTTACTAACATTCTTGCACAAGAAGTGGGATGCAGAAGCACAACAACCACTTAAAAGCGACAATGATGCACAACGAGCAATTGCTAAAATCCGTGCCGATAGTGCTAAAAAAGAAAGTGTTGAAGAAGCACTTGATCCAAATGAAACACATGGTTGGATTTTGCCTAACCGCAAAGTTGTTTATGTTGAGAAGGAAGAACATCTGTCGTGGCTTTATAGTAATGACATTGATGGATATGAAGAAGCATTTACCCAAGGATATGTTCGTTTTGTAAATCTTCCCAATACATTTTTTCTAGAAGGAACATCAAGTGGTCTTAAAAAATTATACAGAGTATATGCAGCATCTGCACTATCAAGACCAAATATTGCCGTAGATGTTTATTATGGCAATAGAGGAAATGCAACTTCAAGTTATGATTTTACCATGCCACAAGAAAAAACAAAGTTTATGCGCTTACTTGGACCAAGTTCTGTTGGCGAACACGCTGGCAGCATTATTGGCACAGTAGGCGGCGGTAATGATTATCCTGACCGTCAGGTAGCCACTTTTCCATGGGACCGTTGGATACAGCCAGATACTGGCAACAGTAAATTAGCGTATGTTGATGACCTTGATGAAGTAAACATGAGTCCATCGGCTCTATCAAAGTTTGCTGCTACTCCACAAGCACAGGCAATGACTATTGGTTTTGAAGCAGAAATGCTGGTGCCAGGTTTGGATTACGAAGATGAAGATGCAGACTATGGTGGTGTAAGCCGTGTGCAGTATGAGTTTCGCAGAGACCCAAGCAATTGGGATTTGAGTAAGGACGCTCCATTTCCAACTGAAAAAGATTGGGCTATACAAGTAGCAGCATGGGCAAGTAAAAGCGATATGCTTGATTCTGAGGATGTTGGCAATATTCGTGTTGAACTTCGTGATATAAACAAAAATTTTATCGCATATGTGGAAAAGAATAAAGATGTATCAACTGAAATAGTTAAACCAGAAAATTTAAAATGGATTGCTAATTACATTGACAAGAATACTGCGTGGATGTTAACTAAAAAAGAAATAAAACAAGCAATCATAGATAACCCAAATGATTCCGATAGATATAGTGTTGTTTGGGACGCTCGCACAATCTTTATTGAAAAGATGCTAGAAGATTCAACACCACAAGAATATGAAGAGTTATGGAAGGCTTATCTTAAAAGATATAATATTAAAAACATAAGTGATTGGTTTATGAGATGGGGACAACCACAAAATGATTATGTATTTTACCCATACCTAAAAGGAACCCCACCACAAGACTCTACTGCGATAACCGTAAAAGAACTTGCCGTTAGTTGGAAGGCAGTGATTGGAGCAAATGTAAAGTATGGCGGTGGATATCATGGCATAAAGCGTGATGGCACTAGTTGGATTCTTGAGCCTGATAGCAGTATTAGTGGTGATGATAACGGTATTGAACTTATATCACCGCCTATGCCGCTACAACAAGGCATGGCGGCACTTGATAAGTTCTTCCAATGGGCAGGTCAAAACGGATATTATGGCAATGAATCAACTGGATTCCATGTTGGTGTTAGCCTACCAGAAGAACTACAATCAAAAATTGACCCACTTAAAGTAGTAATGTTGCTTGGTGATCAATATGTGTTAGACCTATTTGATCGTGGCAGCAATGAATATACCAAGAGCAGTCTTGGTGCAGTTCAAAAACTATTTAAATCACGCAGTAGTAATGTGCGACCAGAAGATTATGCTAAATTATTGCGTAAAGATTTAGCAAGAACAGCACAAGCAATTGTCAATCGCACGATGAATGGCGGCAACAAGTATGTATCCGTTTATCTTAAATCTAATTATATTGAGTTCCGCAGTGCTGGCGGAAACTTTATGGAACACATAGACGATATCAAGAATACTGTGCTGCGTTATGTTCAGGTAATGGCAATTGCTGCTGATCCACAAGCATATCGTGAAGAATATGCCAAGAAACTTTATAAAGTGATTGCTAAAAATATTCCACGAGATGATGACCAACTGTCAAACTTTGCTATGTATGCCAGTGGTTTAATTGACCAAAATGTGTTGAAGATGCGTTTACAGAAGCGTCAGACCGATAAGGCAGATGCAGCAGCAAGAGCAGCATTTGTTGCTAGCACAAAGATTTATAGAGTATGGCTTGGCGACCCACCATATGGTTCTAATCTCTCTGACCCAAAACGCTTTGCTACGCCAAGTGAAGCATATGCTTGGGCAAAATCTTATGCAGTTCGTCTTTCAAGCACCTTTGATGCTAAAAGTTTATACTTAGAGCCAGATGATCATAGCATACCACCAATCGTGCTTGACCAACCTGCTTCTGGTCCATGGCTACAATAAACAGGTAAATATATAAATGAAAAACAACAAAGACCTGATCCTTGAAGAAATCCTAAACGAAGTAAACATGAGTCCAGCAGCCCTTCGTGCGGCGGTGGCAAAGATTCCAAATGCAAAAGCAGGTTTAGAGTTTGAACTTATCGTCACTAATCTTGACGAAGAAGATGATGAAGATTATGATCCATATGAGGATTTTGAATCCGAACCAGATTATGACCAAGATGAGCGTGTTTCTACCGCAAGTTTTGGTGCATTGTCGCAAGATGTTATGCAGTTCTTCGCTGGCGATCACAATAGTCGTCGTGAAGTAAATCGTGCGATTGATTTAATCCGTGAAGCATGGTATGAGTATTTGGATGGACCACTATGGGACACATGGGCAGGCGACCGCATACAAGACTTTATTGACAAGCGTTATGGTCGTGATTATAAAAACCAGCAAGAACTGTTCAGTGAAATAGACAGAATTGATCCATATGAAGCGTTTAGAAAAGAATATTTTGAAGAATGGCGTGATAATATTGAAGATGATGATAATATTGACAGTTATCTTGAACAATTTTTAGAAGATACCTATGGTAACACTGCTATGAGTGGTTTGGCAAATGATAGCAGTCTTGGTCTATCTTGGCCAAACTGGACTGAACCTGATTATGATTACCGTCCAACTCGTTCTACGGTTGATGTAGGTGATTTCCGCCGTGCAACAGGTATAAGAACTATCAAGAGCGGCTCTTATCACGGCATTGCAAAGCCAAACGATGCATATGTTATTGAACCAGATAGCAGCCTATCACCTACTCGTGGCAAAGGCGGCGAAGGTTTAGAGTTTGTATCACCACCGCTAGATATTCCAACAATGATTGACCAAATCAATAAGGTCAAGGCGTGGGCAAAAGATGGCAATGCTTATACCAATGATAAAACTGGTTTGCATATGAATATTAGTATACCAGGTTATAAGTTAGACAAACTTGATTATGTTAAACTTGCACTATTTTTAGGTGACAAGTATATTTTAGAAAAGTTTGGTCGTCTTGGCAATTCTTATGCTCGCAGTGCTTTTGACCAGATTGCTTCATTCATTAAACAAAATCCAGGCAAGGCAGACCAAGCCGTAGATGCTATGCGTAAGAACTTGAATACGGTTGCATCCAAACTTATTCATAATGGTTATACTGATAAATTCACCTCTATCAATACAAAAGATAACCGTGTAGAGTTTCGTTCACCAGGCGGTAATTGGATTGATATGGATACTGATGAAGTAGTGAATACGCTGCTTCGTGTTGTATATGCTATGAACATTGCTCTGCATCCAGAAATGGAACGCAAAGAATATCAAAAGAAATTTGCAAAACTACTTACTGCTGATAAAAAAGACGAAACCGATACTATCAAGTATTTTACACAGTTTGCTACTGGAAATATGCCTCGCACAGCACTTGTAAGTTATATTAAAAATGCACAAAGCAAGCGTGATTTTGCCAAGAAAGCAAAAGCACCGCAACCAAATGTTGTTGGTGGTGACGATGATGATACACCGTATGTAGATTACGATGGGATTGGTGGTATTACATTTCAGATTATCAGTCGTATAACTGGCAACCCATGGCAATCATTTGTAGTATCTCCAAGAATGACTTACAGTGATGTATATGATATTGCCACACGCATAGTGCGAGCAAGTGGTCGTTCATTTGACCTAGTAGCGTTAAGAGATACTCGTGATCGTGATGGTCAAGCAGATGATATTCTAACACGCCAACCATTATCAATTGGCGGTGATCGAACTGTATCATCTATTCAACCTATGTATGTTATCCGCACATCAAACAATCAAATGGCGGTTACACAGTTTCGTGCGCCAGATAATGAGCAAGCACGAGACATTGCTACTCGTTTAACAAGAGAATATGGCTATCGTGATATTGATTGGTTCTTGTCCCTTGCAAACGATGATACGAATACACCAATACCTGGTGCAGGTACACAGGCACTACAATTGCCCCAAGCAGCAGCGCAACCACCTCGCCAATATTCACAAATAGAAATTGATCGTGGTTATGATATTGCGGGCAATGCTATTCCAGCAAATGCAACCGCCACATCTTCTAACATTACTGCTACAAATGGCACAACATATAATATTTTGGATAGTGAAAGTCGTGTTGTTCATACATTTAACGCTGCAAGTGTAACTGGTGCTCGTCGTTATGCTGTAAGTTATGCCGAGGAACATAATTTGGCAGCACCTTGGCAATTGGCAGAAGTTCCAAATAGAGACGAAAGCCTTGAAGAAAGTATCCTAAACGAAATCAATATGAGTCCAACATCTCTTGAAAAATTTGCCGATACACCATTTGCCAAGAGTATGAAGGTTGGTTTTGAAACCGAAATGTATATACCTGGTCTTGGCGGTGAAGAAAGCAATGGCGAAGAAGAAGAAGATTTAGATGCTGATGAAGGCTTTCCAAGTAATGCATCATTTCGTGATCGTCAGCGTGATGTTATGGATTTCTTTAGTGGTGATTACAATATGCGTCGTGAGGTTGAAAATGCATTAGAATCTTTCTATGAAGCATTTAGTGAATACCAATATGAAACCTATGATAATGAATATGAAGGCACCGATGATTACAAAGACGCAGTTCAAGAAGAATTAGGCGATACTCCTGCGGACGAAGCAAGTGAGCGAGAACTTGATGATGCCAAAGATAATGTTCGCACCAATTGGGTGGAAGAAAACGAAGAAAATACTTGGGGCAGATTCTTAAGTCGCAATGATATTGATACTATGTATGATTGGATGCGTTGGGTAAATCGCAATACCCGTGAATCGCTATCTTGGCCGCATTATACCTCAAATAGTTATAGAGGCGACCCTACTACAGATATTGATGATGTTGTAGATGATTTTATACGCACAACTGGCTACAAGGCACGAGCAAGCGGCGGTTATCACGGTGCAACTCGTGATGAAACCACTTGGATATTTGAACCAGATAGTTCTCTAGATAGTCCAAATGATGACGAAGATGGCGGTATTGAACTTGTATCACCTCCAATGAACCTAGAAGATGCCCTGGCTGCGTTAGAGAATGTATTCAGTTGGGCAAAGAGCAATGATTATTATACTAACCGCACAACTGGTTTCCATATTGGTGTTAGTATCCCTAACCAAACAATGGAAAACATTGACCATCTTAAAGTGATTATGTTGCTTGGTGATGAGTATGTGTTAAAAGCATTTGGTCGTGCTGGTTCACGATGGACAAAGAGCAGTTTTGATCAAGCCAAGCGTGAAGTGCGTGGCAGAAGTGGCAGAAAGAATATTCCTGCTATCCTTGATAAGATGCGTAGTGGATTGGAAGATATTGCCAAAAAAGAAAT
>Ga0209189_1000172_pt1 | contig 56177 bp, 43 predicted proteins | sample C_130820_EF_Meta_FD_187308 | JGI IMG/M metagenome (GOLD analysis project Ga0209189, IMG submission 187308) | Freshwater microbial communities from Lake Croche, Canada to study carbon cycling - C_130820_EF_MetaG (SPAdes) (version 3) | ecosystem: Environmental > Aquatic > Freshwater > Lake...
CGGGGGATACGGCGGGGGACGCGGCGGGGGACGCGGCGGGGGACGCGGCGGGGGCCCCGTCGGCGGCCGCAGCGGTCGGCAGGTCGTCGGCCGGGGCGTTCATCGTGCCGCCTCCGTCCCCAGCGCGGCGAAGAAGGCCGCCTCGAGGCTGCCGTGCGGGCCCACGATCTCCGCGGGCGTGCCCTGCGCGACGACACGTCCGCCGTCGATGATCACGAACCGGTCGCAACGGTGCTCGATCTCATGGAGCCGGTGGGTGGAGAGGAGGATCGCGTGGCCCTCCGTCCGCAGCCGGTCGAGCAGCCGGAGCAGGTCACGGGCGCCGACGACGTCGAGCGCCGTGGTGGGCTCGTCGAGCACGAGCGCCGGCGGATCGTGCACGAGCGCCCGGGCCAGCGACACCCGCTGCCGCTGGCCGGAGGAGAGGCGGCCGGCGGGGCGGTCGGCGAACGACTCGAGCCCCAGGGCGGACACGAGCCCGGCCACGCGGTCGGCCAGGACGTCGTCGGCCATGCCGTGGAGCCGGCCGTATGACTGCATGATCTCGCGGGCCGTGAGGCGGTCGGCCACGCCGGTCGTCGCCGAGACGTAGCCCAGCCGGCGCCGCGCGCCGATCGGGTCGTCCCGCACGTCGCAGCCGGCCACCCGCGCCGTCCCCGCCGTGGGCCGCAGCAGCGTCGCGAGCACCCGCAGCGTCGTCGTCTTGCCGGCGCCGTTGGCGCCCAGCAGGCCGACGGTCTCCCCCGCGGCCACCTCCAGCGAGATGCCGTCCACCGCCCGCACCACGCTGCCGTCGCCGGCGCGATAGTGCTTCACGAGATCCACGACCTCGATCATCGGCCGCCGGGCTTCCTGATCCTCGGACACGATCACCCGTCAGATCTCCTCGCTCGGGGGGAACTGCCGGTATTCGAGGATCGCGGTCGCCACGGCGAGCAGCACGGCGGACAACGCCAGCACCGCCGTCACCTGCAGCCAGGGGGGCTGCGGGTCGACCAGCATCCGCATGTCGGCGGGCACCTTGTACCGCCAGCCCATCCACGCCACGAGCAGGCTCCGCAGCCGGAGGCTCACCGTGGCCTGGTTGATCACCGCGGGGATGAACCCCGCCATGTACTCGACCACGAGCGCCACGGCCACGCTCGCCACGAGCGCCCGCTTGGGCAGGATCACGGCCGGCAGCGCGAACAGCGCCCCCCGACCGAGCGCCGAGAGGATCACGAGTCCCGAGAGCACGCCGATCAGCGGCAGCGGATCGGGCACGCCCGACACGAGCACGGCGAGGATCGCCGCGAGGATCGCCACGCAGCTCGTCCAGAGGACCGCCGCCAGGTAGGTGCCGAGGAGCAGCGCCATGCGTCCGGCGGGCCGGACGGCGACGTGGATCCACGTGCCGCGCTCGAGCTCGTCGGCCACCGCCGGGCACATCGTCACGAGCAGTCCGAGCATGCACACGGCCTCCGGAATGAGCGCGTAGAGCATCGTGGCGGCCATGGCGCGATCCATCCCGATCGCGGCGGTGATCTCGCGCCCGGCGTCGAGATTCTCGCCGGAGCCGTTGCCGATCGCGGCCGCGGCCCAGCGCACGGCGAGCATCACCGCCGCCGGAAAGATCACGCCCATCCCCGCCATCAGCAGCCGCAGTGGCGAGCGGAGGCGGGCGAGCTGGAACTCGGCCACCGCGAGGATCGAGGCGGCGAGCGCGTGCCGCGAGTGTTCCGGCACCACGGGCGCGGAATCGGCGGGCGCGGGGACCGGGGCGAGCCGTTCCGGGTGCGTCATGACGCCACCCCGCGATGCAGCCGCACGAGCCGGCCGAAGATGCCCTCGAGCGACCGGTCGGCCGCCGACAGCTCGTGGATCGAGAGCCGTTCGGCGACGGCCGCGAGGGAGATCCGCTCCGCCAGCCGCTGCGGCTCGCGCGTCGCGAGCACGAGCACGTCGTCCCCCTCGAACCGCACGCTCTCGGTGCCGGTGCTGTCGCAGACGGCGGCCGCCAGACGGCGTGGGGCGTCGCACCGCACCCGCACCTCCGCCGGTATCGTGTCGACCAGTGTGCGGATCTCCGTCGCCGTGCCGCTGGCCACCAGGCGGCCGCCGAGGATCACGGCCAGCCCCGCCTGCAGTGTCTCCACCTCGTGGAGCAGGTGGCTGGCCACGAGCAGGGTCCGCGGCTTGTCCTGCACGCTCGCCGGGGTGCGGCTCCAGTGACGCACGAGCCCGACGAGGTCGTGCCGGGCCACGGGATCGAGGCCGTCGAAGGGCTCGTCGAGCACGAGCAGGTCGGGATCGTGGGCCATCGCGCCGGCCAGCTTCGTCCGCTGTCGCATCCCTTTGGAGAGCGTTCCCAACGGCCGGTCGAGCGAATCGGCGAGCCCCACGTGCTCGAGCGCCACGTCGGCCAGGTCGGCGGCGTCGCCGGAACTGAAGCCGGAGAGGCGCACGAGATACCGCACCCACTCGCGGGGCGTGACCCGCCGTTCGGTCAGGTCGGCGGCGGGGCAGAATCCGATCCGCCGCAGCACGTCGGGATTGGCGAACGGCCGGTCGCCGAACACGCGGACCTGCCCCATCGTGGGCCGCAGCTGCCCTGTGATCAGGCCGAGGAGCGTCGTCTTGCCGGCGCCGTTGGGGCCGAGGAGCCCGTAGGCGCCCTCGCCGATGTCGACGGTGACGTCGTTGACGCCGATCACCGACCCGTAGAGCTTCGTGACGTGCGTGAGGGAGAGCATGGCCGGCCCGGGGGCGGAGCGTCAGACGCGCGTCGGGGCGTCGATCCGGTTGAAGAGCACGGCCATGGCGCCGACCGAGATCACGACGAGCGCGAGGAGCGACGGCGCCACCGCCTCCCAGCGATCCTCCGTGCCGAAGATCCACGCCTGCACCACGCCCAACGCGTGGTAGGGCGAGAGCCAGGCCCAGCGGTCGATCGACGTCTCCATGCCGGCGGCCTTTTTGAGCCAGAGGTAGCGGTCGCGGCGGGGCCGCTCGGCCCGCGTCGCCGGCGGGACGGGCTCGGATCCCGGCTCGTCGAAGACGGTGGCATCGTAGCGTGGGTCCTGCGCGGCGCGGCGGTCGGCCAACGCGGTCGCCGCCCGCCGGGCCGACGCCTCCTCGGCCTGCTGCATGGCCATCACGTCGGCGGCGGCCAGCGACGAGTGGGCGACCCAGCAGGCGGCCCAGGTGGCGAACCAGGCGAAGCTGGCGATCCGGCTCTCGGGCGTGAGCGACGAGTAGGCCAGGGCCAGGAGCACCGTCGGCACGGCCAGTACGACGCTGGCCGCGATCGTCTTCACCGGGAGGTCCCACGTGTCCACCGCCACCCAGACGCTCGGGCTGACGAGCACGCCCGTCAGCCAGAGCACGAGTGCCGGCAGGAGCGTGATCGTGGCCACGAGCATGGCGAGGATCGACGCCTTGCCGAGGATGTATTCCCAGCGGCTCACCGGCCGGGTGAAGTAGACGAGCCAGGCCTTCGCCCGGAGGTCGCGGGAGATGAGCGACGGGGCGACGAGCCCGACGATGATCGCCAGCAGCACCGCCTGCGGCACCCGCATGAAGGCCAAGAGCAGCCGCGACCAGACCACCCGCCGCGTCTGGGCGATGTCGACCTTCGGGTCGACGTGCTTGGCCGGGTCGTGCTCGCCGGTGGTCTTGCGGCGGGCCTGCCCGAGCGTGTCTGCCAGCACGGTCCCGAGCATGCCCACGCCGTCGAGGTTGCGTCCCTGACGGGCGGCGTCGCGCATGTTGGAGAGGCGGCCCTCCTCGATCGCCTGCTCGAAGGCGAAGAAGCTCATGGCGAAGACGAGGGCCGGACTCCAGGCGAAGAACACGAGACGGCGCAGCCAGTGGCTCGTCCACGCCAGGCGGATCCCGGTGGTGGCGATCACGCCGGCGGTCGAGCCGGGGGGCGCGCGGCCGCCCGACCAGGTGCGATAGCCCACGTCATACACCGGCATGGGTCACCTCCCGGCCGGCCGCGGGGCCGGTGGCGTCGTCGGCAGCGGCCCGGCGGAGCGTCTGCACGAACACCTCCTCGAGCGGGCGGTGCAGCGGCGACAACGAACGGATGATCACGCCCACCTCGCGGGCGCAGTGCCAGACCATGTCGATGCGGTCGGGCCCGGGGGGCTCGAGCACCACGGCGCGGCCCGGCTCCTCCGGCCCGCCGTCCCCCATCCGCGCGCGGAGGCCGCGGGCGACGAGCAGCCCGACGAGATCCTCGAGCGGCCCGTCCCCCTCCAGCCGCTCGAGGGCGACGGCGGTGCGGGTGAGCTCGTCGATCGTGCCGGCGAGCCGCACCCGGCCGCGGGCGATCACCACCACGCGGTCGCAGATCGCCTGCACGTCGGGCAGCACGTGGGTGGAGACGAAGACGGTCTTGCCGTGGCGTCGGGCGAGCGTCACCAGCCGGCCGAGCATGGCCCGCCGCTCGATCGGGTCGAGGCCGTTGGTGGGCTCGTCGAGGATCACGAGCCGCGGGTCGTGGACGATGGCCGCGGCGAAGGCGACCTTCTGCCGTGTGCCCACCGAGAGGGTCTCGACCGGCCGATACCGCTCCTGCCCGGCGTCGCACCAGTCGAGCACCTCGTGGGCCCGACGCAGCGCCTCGGTGCCCGGCAGGCCGGAGAGCCGCGCGGCGAACCGCACCATCTCGACGCCCGAGAGTCCGGGCACGGAGCACTCGTCCTCCGGCACGACGCCCACGATCGAACGCACGCGCAGCGGCTCTGCGGCGGGGTCGTGGCCGAACACCCGCACGCTCCCGGCCGCCAGCCGCACGAGCCCCAGGATCGACCGCACGAGCGTGCTCTTGCCGGCGCCGTTGGGGCCCACGAGCCCGGTGATGCCGGGGGGCACCTCGAACGACACGCCGTCGAGCACCGTGCGGCCGCCATACCGCTTGACGACGCCGTCGAGGCGGACGGGCGGGTGGTCGAGCTGGTCTGCCATGGGCGTTCCTGGGCGCGCGGGGGGAAGGCCGGCCGTCCGCCGGCCGCTCGTCATCCCTCCATCACTTCCGCTTCCTTGGCCTTGGCGAGATCGCCGACGCGGGCCTCGAACGTCTTCGTCAGCTCCTGCACATCCTCCTTGGTGGAGTCGCAGGCGTCCTCGGTGAGCGTGCCTTCCGTCTTCTCCGCGTCCGCGGCCTTGTTGCCGTCGCGACGCACGTTGCGGATGGCCACCCGCGCCTCCTCGGCGAGTTCCTTGATCCGGGCCGTCATCTTCCGGCGGACGTCGGTGGACAGCGCGGGGATCGTGATGCGGATGACGCGGCCGTCGCTCTGCGGGTTGAGCCCCAGATCGGCGGCCTGGATCGCCTTCTCGATGTCCTTGAGGGTGCCGGGGTCGAAGGGGCGGACGACGATCTGATTGGGCTCGGGCGCGCCGACGCTCGCGAGCGCCTTGATCGGCGTGGGCGAGCCGTAAACCTCCACCCGCAGCGAGTCGACGAGGCCGGGATTGGCCCGGCCGGTGCGGATGCCCGTGAGGGAGTGGCGGAAGACGTCGACCGCCTTCTCCATCCGTTCCTCGGCGTCGAGCAGAATGTCGTCGGCGGGCATGGGGGGCGGTGCTCCGTGGGTGTGCGGCTGGGGCCCCGCGGCCCCCGCCGAAAAATTGTCGCAGGAGCGGCACCCGGGAAGCAAGCGGCGGGGCGGGGACGCCGGCCGGCGGTGCCGTCAGCCGACGATCACGGTGGGCCTCTTCGCGGGGTCGGCGATCGCCGAGTCGAGCAGGTCGACCACGCGGTTGGGCACGTCGCCGCGGCCGAAGAGCAGGAAGTCGAGGGCGAGGCCGAGCGGGTTGCCCTTGCTCCAGCCGAAGACGATGTCGAGCGGCGAGCCGTTCTTCGTCATCTCCATCGCGAGTTGCGCGATCGTGTGCGACACCGACACGCAGTCGTGGGCGGTGATCACGAAGAAGTCGCCCTCCTGGCGGACGCCGATGATCGGGGCGTTCTCGAACTCGCTCGTGTCGCCGTAGTGCACCTCGAGGAACACGATCGGCACGCCCGGCGGGATGCGGTGCTTGCGGCGGATCTCCGCCTCCTTCTCCGCCAGCGACCGCTGTCCGGGCCGGTGCGGCACGAGCACCTGGAAGGTGCCGTCGAGGCAGATGTCGGTCCAGAGCATCCGCGCCGCGTCGTCGGCGAAGCGAAACTCCTTCAGCCGCAGCTCGTCGGCCCGCCAGAACCGCGACACCATCGAGATCGCCATCACGGCGGTGATGAAGATCGAGGCGATGATGATGCCGTCGGGCCGCTCGATCATGTTGGCGACGGTGGTGTAGATGAACACCAGGCAGACCAGGAAGAAGTAGGCGAGCGTCCCCTGCCGGGCGAGCCGGGCCGCGGCGCCCGCCGGCGCCGGCCGGTGGCCGATGTCCACGAGCGTGGCGATGGCGGCGCTCGTCATCAGCACGAGCACGCCCGTCGCGTAGGCGCCTCCCTGCGCCGACACGTCGGCGCGGAAGGCGAGCGTGACGAGCAGGTTGATCACGGTGAAGGCGATGACGAGCGGGCGGTAGGCGGCCGCCCACTCCGGGGCCATGCCGTATCGCGGCAGGTAGCGGGGCACCATGTTGAGCAGGCCCGCCATGGCGGAGGCGCCGGCGAACCAGAGGATCAGGATCGTGCTCACGTCGTAGACGGTGCCGAACACCCGGCCGAAGAGCGGGCAGATCGGGTGCGGGCTCTCGCCGTGCGCGAGGTACGCCAGCGCCCGGTCGATCGCCTTGCCCTTCACCGGCTCGAGCCGCAATTCGTCGGCGGGGATGAGCGTGTCGGTGCCGGTGACGAGCGACGAGCCGATGAGGAACACCGACATGATGAGCGCGGCGGCGCAGAGGAGCCGGCGGGTGTTGGCGATGCGGGCCGCCGGGTCGTCGGGGTCCTCGGGCGTGCCCTGCATGAGGTGGATCTGCAGCACCCCCGTCTCGAAGCCGCTCATGCCGAGCGCCAGCTTGGGGAAGATGATGCAGGCGATGGCCAGCGCCGCCAGGGCCCCGGTGCCGCCGATCGGCGCGTGGGCGATGTGGTAATTGCCCGTCGAGATCTCGGCGAGCCAGTGCCGCAGCAGCTCCGGATGCGTGACGAGGTGGAGGATGCCGGCCCCGACCACGATCGCCGTCAGGCCGAGATAGGCGACCACGAGCACGAGCGCCAGTCCGATCACCTCGCTGAAGCCCTTGAGAAACATGGCGCAGAGCAGGAGCAGCAGCACGCTCGTCACGAGCAGCTGACCCTGCAGCCAGGCCGGGGCGTGGCCGGCGTAGAAGGAGTTGCTGATGAGGTGCGCCGCGGCGTCGGCTGCCGAGAGGGTCTTCGTGATCACGAAGTCGGTGGCGGCGAAGCCGACGAGCACGAGCACGACGAGCTTGTTCCACCAGCCGTGGAAGAGCCGTTCGATCATGCCGATGGAGCCTACGCCGTCGGGCGTCTCGCCGGCGACATGCGCGTAGACGGGCAGCGCGCCGAGCAGCGTGACGAGCACCAGGATCAGCGTGGCCACCGGGGCGAGCGTGCCGGCCCCCTCGAAGGCGATCGAGGGCTGGTAGCCGAGGGTGCTGAAGTAGTCGACGCCGCAGAGGCACATGATCAGCCACCAGGGGTAGTGGTGGTGGCCGTGTCCGTGCTGCTCCGTGCCGGCGGAGTTGCCGGCGGAGGAAGAGGCGGCGGCGGTGGCGGAGTGGCTCATGGGCGTCGGCTGCCGACGAGCGTGCCGATCCGCTCGCCGGACACGGCCCGCTCGATGTTGCCCTCGCGGCGGTAGTTGAAGACGAGGATCGGCATCGCGTGCTCCATGCACTGGGAGACGGCGGTGGCGTCCATCACCCGCAGGTTCTGCTCCCGCACCTGCTGGTAGGTGAGGTCGCGGTAGAGCATGGCGTGGGGGTTCTTCTCCGGGTCGTCGGAGTAGACGCCGTCGACGCGGGTGGCCTTCATGAGGATGTCGGCCTCCAGTTCGAGCGCCCGTTGGGCCGCGGCCGTGTCGGTGGTCACGAACGGACTGCCGGTGCCCGCGGCGAGGATCACGATGCGGCCCTTCTCGAGGTGCCGCCGCGCCCGCCGCCGGATGTAGGGCTCGGCCACGCCGTCCATGCGGATGGCGGTCATCAGGCGGGTCTGCCGGCCGAGGCTCTCGACCGCGTCCTGCAGCGCCAGGCCGTTGATCACGGTGGCGAGCATGCCCATGGAGTGGGCGGTGCCCTCCTGCACGCCGACGTTGCCGGCGGTGAAGGAGGCGCCGCGGAGGATGTTGCCGCCGCCGATCACCACCGCCAGTTCGGCGCCGCGGGCGGCCGCCTGCACCATCTGCCGGGCGATATGGAGCACCTCGTCCATCGAGATGCCGCGTTCGCCTGGACGCGCGAAACTCTCGCCCGAGAGCTTGAGGAGCACGCGTTTGAACGGGCTGGCTTCCATCACCGCGGGGGGCCCGGCCGCCGCCGGATCAGCCGCCGATTCTCCAGTTTTCCAGACGCTTCACCTCGAGGCCGGCCGACTTGACCAGCTGCCCGACCGTCTGCTTGTCATCCTTGACGAACGGCTGCTCGAGCAGCACGCACTGGCTGAAGAAGTTGCGCAGCCGCCCGTCGATCATCTTGGCGATGATGTTCTCGGGCTTGCCCTCCTTGCGGGCGGCGTCGGAGAGGATCTCCCGCTCTTTGGCGACGACGGCAGGGTCGAGGTCGTCCTTCGTGAGGGCCTGCGGGGCGAGCGCCACCGAGTGCATCGCCACGTCCTTGGCCACCTCCGCCGCCTTCTCGCCGGCCACGTCGCCCGACACCTCCACGATGGCCGCCTTCGTGCCGTCGTGGTGGGCGTAGCCGCCGCACGGGGCGTCGATCCGCAGGATCCGCGAGAGCTCGAAGACCTCCCGCATGCGGTTGAAGAGGTCGTCCTTCAGCTCGCCGAGGGTGCGGTCGGGGTGGGCGAGGCTCTTCTGGGCGAGCAGGTCGGCCGGCGTCTTCGCGCCCGGCCCGAGCGCCAGCGTCTTGGCGATGTCGTTGACGAGGTCCTTGAAGTCGGGGCTGTTGGCCACCGGCGCGCTCTCGCACTTCAGCTCGATCATCGCGCCCACCTTGCGGGCGAGGTCGGTGTAGATCGCCAGCCGGCCGGTGGAGGTTTCCCGGTCGGCGCGGAGGGCCTGGGTCTTGACGCCCTGCTTCCGCAGCCACTCCACGGCCTGCGCGGTGTCGCCGCCGCACTCCTGCAGCGCCTTCTTGCACTCCATCATGGGGAGGCCCGTCTTGTCGCGCAGGGCCATCACGGCGGCGGCGGTGATCTCAGCCACGGTCTGTCTCCTTGGAAGGCGGCGGTGAAGGACGCGGTGAACGGTGGGAGTGACCGCCTGCGAACGGTGCCAGTGAACGAACGATCGGGCGGGAGCTGCGGTGGAGCGGAACGGAAACGGCGGCGGCCGGAAGCCGCTCCCGAACGGCCATGCGAGGTCGAGTCGGCGGCCGTGTCGGCGGCGGTTGACGCCGCCCGGCACGGGCGGAAGACGGACCGACTCAGGTCTTGGGGGGCTTCGGCACGACCCGCTTCACGTTGGCCCGAGCCTTCGGGGCCGGCTTCCCCGACTTGCCGTCCTCGCCCTTGCCGCCCTCGGCCCCTTCGGCGGCCGACTGCGATTCGACGGCCGACTGGGCCTTGCCCTCGAGGATGGCGTCGGCGAGCCGGGCCGCGACCAACTCGATCGAGCGGATCGAGTCGTCGTTGCCGGGGATCGGCAGGTCGATCAGGTCGGGGTCGCAGTCGGTGTCGATGAGCGCGACCGTCGAGATACCCATCTTGCGGGCCTCGTTGACGGCATTCTTCTCCTTCTTCGGGTCGAACACCACGAGGCACTCGGGCAGACGGGAGAGCGTGCGGATGCCGCCGAGGTTGCGGAGCATCTTGCGGTGCTCGCGGCGCAGCGACGACTGCATCTTCTTGGAGTAGCTGCCGAAGGCCTCCGACGGGATGAGCTTTTCAAGCTCTTCGAGCCGGGCGAGGCGATTGCGGATCGTGCGGAAGTTGGTGAGCGTGCCGCCGAGCCACCGGTCGCTCACGTAGGGCATGCCGCAGCGGGCCGCCTCGCGGGCCACCGCCTCGGCGCCCTGCCGCTTCGTGCCGACGAAGAGCACGAGCACGCCCGAGGACGCCACCTGCTTGAGGTACTTCCGCGCCCGCAGCAGGCCGCGGATCGTCTCGCGGACGTCGATGATGTGGATCAGATTGCGGCGGCCGTGGATGTAGGGCCGCATCTTCGGATTCCAGCGGCTGGCCCGGTGGCCAAAGTGCACGCCTGCCTCGATCAACTCTTGGGCCAAAACGTTCGACACGCTCTCGTACTCTCGCTGGGTTGGGAAAAGCCGGACCGGCCCCGCAAACTATCGGCTTTTCGGGGGCCGTGTCAACGCACCCGGCTGTTCCTCGGGCCGCACCGATGCCGTCCCCCTCGAGGGCCACGCCGGGGCCGGCGGCCGCTTGAATCCGGGCCGGAGCCCACACTAGACTGCGGGACTGCGGTTTTCCGGCGGTTCTGGATGATTCCGGCCCCGTCCGACCCCGCCGCGGCGACCCGTCACCGCGGCGTTTCCGCAGTCTCACCACACCCCCTGGGCGGCAGCAGCCTGCCGATGCCTCTCCCATGCGTCACGTGATCTCGGCCACCGTGCAGAACGTCCCCGGCGTGCTGGCACACGTGTCGGGCATGCTCGCCTCCCGCGGCTACAACATCGACAGCCTGGCCGTCGGCGAGACCGAGGATCGGGGATTCTCGCGGATGACCTTCGTGCTGCGGGGCGACGACCGTGTGCTCGACCAGGTGCGTCGGCAGCTCGAAAAGATCGTCACGATCGTCCGCGTCGACGACATCAGCTCGCGGAACTACGTCGAGCGGGATCTGATGCTTGTGAAGATCAAGGCCGCCCCCGGCGCGGCCCGCGCCCAGGTGAAGGAGCTCGCCGACATCTTCCGCGGCCGGATCGTGGACGTGGCCGGCGACAGCGTGATCGTGGAGATCTCCGGCACGGAGAAGAAGATCGAGGGCTTCATCGAGCTGGTGCGGCCGCTGGGCATCCTGGAACTCGTGCGCACCGGACGCATCGCGATGGTCCGCGGGAGCCCCCCGACCCGCGAGCTGACGGAGGCCGCCGACGGCGCCCGTCCCGCCGATTCCGCGTCGGCGCGGGAGTCGCTCGCCTGACGGCGGGCCACCGCAGCGTGCCGGCCCGTCGCCGTGTGCGGCGGCGTCCTCCCCGACTTCCCTGTTTCTTTCATCGACACCCGTTTCCGCCGACGCAGCACTTCAACCCACACCATCCCCTCCGGAGCGACCCCGTGGCCGCCACGATCTACTACGACGCCGACGCCGACCTCGACGCCCTCAAGGGCAAGACCATCGCCATCATCGGGTATGGCAGCCAGGGGCACGCGCAGGCGCAGAACCTGCGCGACAGCGGGCTGAACGTCGTCGTGGCCCAGCGTCCGGGCGGCCCCAACTACGAGCTGGCCAAGAGCCACGGCTTCCAGCCGGTGTCGGTGGAGGAGGCCGTCAAGCAGGCCGACCTCATCAACATCCTCCTGCCCGACGAGCTGGCGGCCGACGTCTACAAGGCCGCGATCAAGCCCAACCTCAAGAAGGGCGCCGTGCTGATGGCCAGCCACGGCTTCAACTTCCACTTCGGGCAGATCGAGCCGCCGCCGGGCCACGACATCATGCTCGTGGCCCCCAAGGGCCCCGGTCACCTCGTCCGCAGCGAGTACGTGAAGGGGGGCGGCGTGCCCTGCCTGATCGCGCTGGGCCCCGGCGCCTCGGCCGAGACGAAGCGGATGGGCCTGGCCTACGCGAAGGGCATCGGCGGCACCCGCGGCGGCGTGATCGAGACGACGATCGCGGAGGAGACGGAGACCGACCTCTTCGGCGAGCAGGCCGTGCTCTGCGGCGGCGTTTCGGAGCTGATCAAGGCCGGCTTCGACACGCTCGTCGAGGCGGGCTACCAGCCGGAGATGGCCTACTTCGAGTGCCTCCACGAGATGAAGCTGATCGTCGACCTCTTCTACCAGGGGGGGCTCGAGTACATGCGGTACAGCGTCTCGAACACGGCCGAGTATGGCGACTACACCCGCGGCAAGCGGATCATCACCGACGAGACGCGGGCCGAGATGCGGAAGATCCTCGACGAGATCCGTTCGGGCGAGTTCGCCCGCGACTGGATCCTGGAGAACCGGGGCGGCGCGGCGATGTTCAAGTCGACCCGCCGCCGCGAGCGCGAGCACAGGCTCACGGAGACGGGCCGCCGGCTCCGTCGGATGATGAAGTGGATCGAGAGCAAGGAAGTCTGACCGGCCGGCACGGCCCCGTCGGCCCACCCGTCCCGGTCCCGATGAACCACGCCCCCCAGGAGCTGCCATGACCCCCGAGGAATACCAGTCGCGGTCGCTCTACCTCGAGCTCCAGCCGGGCGACCGGGTGGAGGTGGTGCACGGCGTGACCGTGGGCTCGTCGGCGAAGTGGAGCACCACGACGACGGGCCGGGTGCTCCGACGGGAGCGGCGGCGGCACGGGCTGCACTTCCGCCGCAACGCCGACGACAAGGTCTACAGCGACGTCCTGATCCTCGCCCGCGACGACGGCGAGCTGACCACCGTCACGATGGACGAGTTCACGCGGCTGCGGAAGCTGGAGCGGGCCTGACGGGCGGAACCGTCGGCGTCAGCGCGGCAGCGGCCGGCGGGGATACAGCACCGCGGGGCACGTTCCCAGAGCGAGCAGCAAGTGCTGCCAATCCCGCTCCCTGGCGGCCCGCTTCAACTCCGTGGCGACGAGCCGGGCCTTCATGCGGAAGGGCAGGCTGTAGCGGCCGTTTCGGACGTACCAGAGGGCTCGCTCTTTGTCGAAAATCGGATCCCCACCCGCGCTGAAACCGCCGTCGCCATATTCCGCGATCACCGCATCGATGTGGAATACCCTCGCCTGCGGAGACAAAAACCATCGCATGTTGTGCTCCCAGTCGGCGTGTGCGGCAAACCGCGGGTTGAACACGCCGAACCGGTCGAAGAGCGTGCGTCGTACGAACAGCGCCTGATGGCAGATGTTTTGCTGCAAGATGCGGAGCATGCAGAACCGTCCACCGTAGCGTGCGCTGCCAGTGTGTCTCTCGAAATGAGCACTCACCACGTCGCCGTAGACCACGTCGGCGTCGCTCGTGAGCGCGGAGGAAACACGCTTCAAGGTCTCGGGATCGAAGAGCCGATCATCGCTGCCGAGAAAGAAGACCCACTCGCCTCGTGCGCGAGGGATCGCCTTGTTCATGGCGTCGTAAATGCCCCGATCACGCTCGCTGACGAGACGGACGGCCAGGCCCGGGTGCGTGCGATGCCACACATCGACGATCGCGACGGTGTTGTCCGTGGACAGCCCGTCTTGAATGACTACCTCGAAGTCGGTGCAGGTCTGTGTCGAGAGGCTCTCGAGGCACGCGCGCATCGTCGCTGCGGAATTGAACGTTGGAATGATGATCGAAATGGTCGCCATGTGAATCGTCAGACCGAAACGATCGCGTCGATGCTTCAGGGATTCTTGCGTGGCCGAGCAAGACGAACAAGCCCGCGAGCCGCGTGGTAGGCCCTCGTCGCGAGCTGACGGGACATCGAGTTGGCAGGCAATCGCTTGTCGAAGTAGCGCATGAGTTGGTGTTTCGGGAAATCACAGCGCTGCTCGACGAGTTCCCGCCGGCGGGCCTCTCCGCGTTCCTTCTGGAGATGAAACTCGAGGGCGACATAGTTTTTGGCGGCGTTCTCGGGAGTCAGGATGCACTTCGCGTAGTATCCGGCCTCGTGTGCCGCGTAGACAACGAGCCTCTCCAGAACATGCGGGAGGTCGCCTTCTCTGTAGCCCGAGTTATCCGTGAAGTCCGCCCACCCGAACCCTCGTTCCGCCAGCAACCCAATCGCCGCCGGCCGCGCCCAAAACATGGAGCCATAGGGTGCGAGCGGTGTGAAATCGTCGAAGGGAACGCCGATATTCAACGCATGCGCGAGCGACGTCGCACCGAGATGGTTCGTGTACCATCCATTGCCGAGCGTGTCAGACCCCAAGATGATAGCCGGGGGCATGACGATGCCGAGGCACGGTTCGTCCGCGAACAACTGCAGCAATCGCGTGACATAGGGCCCGCTGGCCAGCAGGTTCTCGTAGAGATGTTCCTTGAAATGACGTGACAATGCGTACGGGAACTGGGGACTCTTCTTCGAATGTAAACGACAGACGAGGTCATAGTTGCCGTCGAGAAGGATGTCTCGCTGCCCGACGAGCCATGCCGAGATATCACGGCCACGATTGTCCACCACACGGATTTCGGTGCGTTCCCGGAGCGGGTGCGGAGTGGCCGCAAGGCGGTTCTCGATGAGCTGTTTGGCCTCTGGTGTCGCAGTCGTGATGTGAACGTCGTGCTTGACCGGGATGTGCGACCAGTGAAACGCCATCTGGTCGAGCATGTCCGGATAGTAGACATGAGCCATGACAGCGATCCGCGGAGGCGTCACCGGCAACGGAGGCGCGCCCTCGGTGGGCAGCACGTCGAGCAGTGAGGTGTTCGTGTAGAGATCGCGGGGCACGGCGTGCGGCAACACGTCGTGCCAGATGAGTGTCGTCGGGTAATCACTCGAGCGAGCGATCACGTCCAACGCCCGACGGAGTTCGACGTTGTGCCAGTGAGTGGTGGCGCCGTTTTCGAAGAAAGGTCGTCGGGAGAGCACGGGGCAACGGTGCGCAAGGAGCACGTCGGGGATTTCCCGCGGCGGGTTGGGCACGAGAGGGATCCCGTCGTGCGAGTAGACGCCAGCTCGGTAGCCGAGGTTCCGAAAGTGGGCGGTGAATCGCTGCTCGTGTGTCTGGGCCGCCTCGTGCGGGGTCGCCACGGGGGGTAGTTCGTTCCAATAGGATTGAAAATCACCGGAACGGAACAGTCGCTGGCGAACGGCGAGAAAGGTCGTGTGGACGTGAGAGGGGATTTCGCCGCCACCCGACAACGTGTCCACCGCCGGTCCGTTGAAAGCGGTCACTCCCCAAAAATCGACATCCATGCCGTCCATCTTCCCGAAGAGCTCGGCGAAGGGGAAAATCGGTCCGAAAAAGTCGGACGTCAGGAGTAGCACTTCGTCGAACGACGCGAGTTTGTCCCAGCCGACGACATCGATCATGCCGTGGCGATGGGCCCCAGCGTCGTAGTCCCCGTCCTCGCGTACGTGCACGGCGTCGGCGTGGCGTTCGAGGGTCTGCCGTCCGGCTGCGGTCAGGCCGCCGTTGCACACGACGACGAGCTGGGCCACGTGCTCGCGGAGTTTCTCGAGCTTGTAGAGCACGTACTCCGGCACGCGTTGGCGGGGATACTGGAACGCGTAGATTCCGATGCGGTGCATGGGCCTCATCGTCCGGCGGAGATCCAGCGGTCGGACAACGACCGCGCTGCGGGACGCACGCGCGATCCCCGCCCATGGGAGTCTCGGGCCTTCTGCGATCGACCGGAGCGATGGCCGGCGGGGGCTGCTCGCCGAGTCATCCGGGGATGCAGTCGGCGGGCGTCACGTGCGTGATGCGCACGCGAGCATGTAGGTGCCCAATTGCCGGGCAGCCAGCGCCCCCGGCGATTCACCCGCGTGGACGTCGCGATACCAGGCGATCGTCTCCGCGACCGCCCGGCGGAATCCCCAGGTCGGGGCCCAGCCGAGGATCGAACGGGCCTTGGAGGTGGCGAGCGTGAGCAGTCGTGCCTCGTGCACGCCCGCCGCCCGCTCGGCCCACGCGGCGGTGCCCGGCCACGTCGTGAACGCCTCGTCGACCAGATCCCGCACGGTGCGGGCGTCGGCCGCGTCGGGGCCGAAGTTGAACGCCGTCTGCAATTCGGGGTCGTCGCTCTCGAGGAGCCGCCGGGCGAGCGTCATGTAGCCCGAGAGCGGGTCGAGCACGTGCTGCCAGGGGCGGACGGAGTCGGGGTTGCGCACGGTGACGGGCGCGCCGGTGGCGATGGCCCGGGCGAGGTCGGGCACGATCCGGTCCTCGGCCCAGTCGCCCCCGCCGATCACGTTGCCCGCCCGCGCCGAGGCGATCCGCACGGGCGAGCGTTCGGCGAAGAACGACTTCCGCCAGCTGTCGGTGGCCAGCTCGCAGGCGGCCTTGCTCGAGCTGTAGGGATCGTGGCCGCCGAGCCGGTCGGGTTCGCGGTAGGCGTGCACCCATTCGCGGTTCTCGTAGACCTTGTCGGTGGTCACGATCACGACGGCACACGGGTGGTCGATCGGCCGCAGCGCCTCGAGGAGGTGGACGGTGCCCATGACGTTCGTCTGCCAGGTGAGCGCCGGCTCGGCGTAGGAGCGGCGCACGAGCGGCTGCGCCGCCATGTGGAAGACCACCTCGGGCCGCACCTCGGCCACGCGGTCGGCGACGGCCCGGGCGTCGCGGATGTCGCCGATGCGGTGATCGATCGCGTCGGCGAGGCCGAGCTGCGAAAAGAGGCTCGGGGTCGTGTCGGGCTCGAGCGCGAAGCCCGCCACGCGGGCGCCGACCGTCGTGAGCCAGAGCGTGAGCCACGAGCCTTTGAAGCCCGTGTGGCCGGTCACGAGCACGCGCTTCCCGCGCCAGAAGCCGGGATCGGCCGCGGCGGACGGGTCGGGATTCGTGGGGCTTGTCATCGCCACACCCTCCAGGGGGCCTGGCCGGATTCCCAGAGACCCTCGAGCACGGTGCGGTCGCGGATCGTGTCCATCGGCTGCCAGAAGCCGCGGTGCTCGTAGGCCACGAGCTCGCCGCGGGCCGCGAGAGCGGGCATCGGCCCCGATTCGAAGGCGGTGGCGTCGCCCTCGATGACGTCGAGCACCCGCGGGGAGAGCACGAAAAAGCCGCCGTTGATGAGGCCGCCGTCGCCGCGGGGCTTCTCGGTGAACGCGGTCACCCGGCCGTCGGCGATCTCGAGCGCCCCGAACCGTCCCGGCGGCGCCACGGCCGTGACGGTGGCGAGCTTGCCGTGGCGGCGGTGGAAGGCGACGAGTTCGCCGATGTCGACGTCGGCGAGCCCGTCGCCGTAGGTGAAGCAGAAGGCCTCCTCGCCGCGGACGTGGTCGGCGACCCGCTTGAGCCGCCCTCCGGTCATCGTGTCCTCGCCCGTGTCCACGAGCGTCACCTTCCAGGGCTCGGCCTTGCGCTCGTGCACGGTCATGGAGTTCGAGGCGAGGTCGAACGTGACGTCCGACATGTGGAGGAAGTAATTGGCGAAGTATTCCTTGATCATGTAGCCCTTGTAGCCGCAGCAGATCACGAACTCGTTCACGCCGCAGGCAGAATAGAGCTTCATGATGTGCCAGAGGATCGGCCGGCCGCCGATCTCGATCATGGGCTTCGGCTTGAGGTGCGTCTCCTCGGAGATGCGCGTGCCTTTGCCGCCGGCGAGCAGGACTGCTTTCATCGTTGTCGTCCGGCCTGATCGCCGGAATCCGTCGGGTTCGGTCTTCTTCCTTCCGCGACGTCGCGGCAGAGGCGGAGGAGCCTGCGGCCGTGCTCGGCCGCGAACTGTCGCTCGCGATCGAGTCCCGCGGCCTCAGCGCGGTCGTCGGGGCCGGGGGGCAGCATGTCCCAATGTCGTTCAAGCAGGTCGGCGAGGGCTGCGGGATCGTCGACGCCAAAGAATCCGAGCGAGTCGGGGACCTGTTCCCGGTGGACGGCCAGATCCGAGCAGATCACCGGCCGGCCCAGCGCGCGGGCATCCTGGATGCTCGTGTTCCAGCCTTCGAATCGCGACGGCTGGATGAGGACCGTGCAGGATCGGCAGAGGCTGACAAGATCCGGGAAGGGAACGCGGCCCAGCAGCGTCACCTGATCTTGGAGCTGCCGCACAGCGATCTCCTGGAGGATCCGAGAAAGATTGTCACCCTGCGGATCGCGGTAGTCGTTCGGCAGACCGGGCATGGCGACTGCCAGGCGACGCCCCCGCTGGCGAAGCAGATCCAGCGCCTCGATCACGACGAGATGATTCTTGTGGGCCCAGAGTTGGTTGATCACCAGCGCGTATTTCCGAGGCAAATGGTATTTGCCTACCGCGTCGTTGCCGGCGCCGTTTGGCGGATCGAAGGCGAAGAGCGAGGGAAACGGGTGCACGCTGGCTTTCCCGGCGTGCTCCGGAGTGAAAGCCCGGAAATCCCTCGCGGCGTCTTGGCTCGACAGAATCACGCGTGAGCAGCCGTCCGCGATTGCCCGGAACGCCGTGTCCCGCGCAGACCGTTCTGAAGGGGGAAAGAACTCGGGCAGTTGCACGTGCTGAAAATCGGGAATCCAACCGACCGTAGGCACATTGCAGGTCCACCGTGGGGGGCCGACCACCGGCAGGAGGACGTCGACGCCGCGGCGTATGGCGGCCCACCAGACCGCCGGTGGGGCGTTGCCATCATCGGAGAATCGGCAGACGCGATACGCCGCACCCGCTCGAACGCGCCGTGCCATCCGGGCCCACGTCGGCCCGCGATCAGAGAGCGTTCGGAGCGACCGCACGCCTTCAGGGACCGCGGCGTCGTCGCTCGTCACCGCGCACACCTCGACAACGTCATTGCGTGCGGCGGCGACGAGGGAAAGCATGAGCATGCGGGAATAGGCGCCCCCAGCCGCCCAGGCTCCCGACCGGAGGTCGATCACCGCCACGCGGAGGGGGCGGGTTCGCGTGAACGGGCCAGATTCCGACGAACGAATCGCCACGGGTCACACTCTCCGGACGAGAGGCCTGGCCCAGGCGACGCAGTCGCGGATGCCATCAAGCAGCGACCATCGAGGCGAAAAGCCCAGCGCGGTCAGCCTGCTGATATCAGCCCGCCAGCGGCTCGGCATGCCCGCCGCCTCCTCGCCTGTGAAGCGAACCGGCTTGTCGACACCCATCGCCGCCATGATCGCGGCGGCGAGGTCGGCTATCCGGGTTTCCTCCCCTGACGCGACGTTGACAACGTCGCCGTGGTGCACCTCCGACTCCGCCACCCGCAGCGTCGCCGCCGCCACGTCGGCCGCATGGATGAAGTCGCGAGACTCCGCTCCGGTGCCGGCGAGCACGATCTCATCATCCTGCTCGCACTTTCTCATGAGGTCCCAGACGACCTGTCGCGCGAGTCCCGGGCCGTATGCCGAGAAAATCCGCTGACTGACGGTCTTCAGTCCATGAACGCCGTGGTATTCCTCGCAGGCAAGCTCGGCCTGCCGCTTGTGGAATCCGTAAGGAGAAATGGGCCGCACCACCGCATCCTCGCCGATGGGCAATCCGGTGGGATCGCCGTACACGGCCGCGCTCGAGAGCAGCACGAACTTCGACCGGGGTGCATACCGCCGGATCTGGTCGAGCAGATCGACCACGACAACCGTGTTGGCGTGAAAGTCGTCGAGCGGCTCGGTCAGCGAACGTGGCACCGACGCGCGCCCCGCGCAGTGGATCACCACGCCAGGCTGAAGGACCCGGAGAATCTCGCCGAGTCGTGGCGACGGCAGGCTCAATTCCTGGTATTCGTGCACGAAATCGGCCGCCGCACTCCCCGGCGACACCACGTCGCAGCCCGCTATCCGATACCCGGCAGCGTGAAACGCCCGGGCAATGTGCCGACCGAGGAAGCCACTCGCCCCGGTGAGGTACACCCGTTTGCCGGCGTCGTGGTGAAGCATTTTCAGACGATCAATGCTGAGGACGGACGCACCACGGCCGGTCGCGGTATCGGATTCAATTGCATCCGCATCATCTCGTGCGATGCCTTGGACACGGGCAGTCTTCGTGCCACGGTTCGTCGTGCCTGCATCGTAGCCTCTCTCCCCCGTTCGCCCGGAGAGCCCGCGTCGGCCAGTGCCGGCCGGAAGGCGACGAGTGTGGCCGAAGGGTCAAAGATCGTTCCGTCGAAAGACCATCATCTGCGGACGCGTGAAGGTGCGAAATCGCGTGCGGAGAACCCGGTTCGCGAAATCCTCGACGCGAAAGAGCATCACCGAGAGTGCCGGCACGAATCGCAGACAGACGAGACACACCCGGCTCCAAAACCGGTTCCATCGCGAACCTGGGTTGTCGATGTAGGACGACAAGGCGTTGTTGCCCCAGTAGTTCGGGACGACAGCGGCGAGCGTAAACCCCGCGAGTGTCACGCTGTCGACGTAGTACCTGGCCGGAAAGGCGAACTCGTAGACCCCATACTTCTGGCAATACGGGTGCGTGGCGAAGAGTTGTCGAAGTTCCCGAGGCGTGTCGGCGTACTGCTCACGGATCATGACCCACTTTCCGCCCGGGGCGATCTTCTGATGCAACGACGCCGCCACGAGGGCGAGATTGGGGAAATGGTGGACGCAATTTCGCGTCACGACGGTCGTGAAAAGCTTTGCGTCCTCGTACCATTTCCCCAGGTCATTGGAGATCGTCAGACGGCCCTGAGTCTCGTGCAACCGGGAGCGAAGAAATGCCGTGCCGGTGATGAACCGATCGTTCGGCTCGAGCAGTTCGACGTTCTGGAATCCAGCCTGAACGAGAGCCCACGCCAGTTGCCCGCTGCCGCCGCCGATCTCGCAGAGTGTCGCGTCCTTCGGGATGCGAAAGATCCCGAAGAGACGTACGATCTGTTGGAAATCCAGACTGCGGCAAAATCGCTCGAAGGCATGCTGGCGATCGGATTCCCAGTACATCGATTCCACGACCGCACGCGCTGTCGAATCGGTTTCGCCCGCACGAATCTCTTCTTCGATGAGCTTCTCCCAGAGGTCGGGATCCTCCAGCAGCTCATACAGTTTCAGGCGTGCCACAGCCACGGGTGGAATCCTTTTTTTGTCGGCGAGTGGAGGGCGGGGTGCCGGCGAGGGATAGGAATGGCAGCGTGACCGCAGTGTATTGCGCCTTCTATCATGCCGATGAGGAATCGGTCGATGCGTCCAAGCAGCGTGTCGTCGCTTCAGCGGCTTATGGGCCAGTCGCTCGAATGCAGAAACGGCAGTCCCCGGCCTCCGGGCGGTTGACTGTGACTTGGCGGAAGGTCTGAAACGGCAAGCAATGCGCCGCGATCACGGGAAATGCGGCGAGAAAGCGGAGGTGAACGATTGTCGGAGTGTGGGAGATGGTCTTGGTGTGCACGTGTCGTCAAAACCACTCACGCGAGGACCGCCGTAGGCCTCCGAAGCATCGCTTCCTGATGTGCGAAGGCTCTCAGGCGGGCTTGTGCGCGGCGGAATCAACGGAGCGAATCTCCCAGGGAAGCACTGGGCGGATCGTGCCCGGATGCTCGCCCATATATCCGCTCCGCGTGCGTTCGGCCTGTTCGTCGAGCCGTTCCGACACTTGAAATGTCATGACATTTTGCTCGAAGAATGGTTTGTGGACATCGGGGTTCATCCACACGAGTTGGACGCCGAGCGTGAACGTGCCCGTGTTGAGGAGGCCTCCCGGGATCGTACTGCTGGCGATGTAGCGACCGGGGCGATTGATCGCCTCGCCGAAATCCGCGGCGACGGCGACGGAGACGAACAGCATGTCACCCATGCCGTCGAAGACGAAGAAGGAAGGGACGGCGCACCGTTGAGCGGGTAGGAAGAGCGAATATTCAATGCGCATCACGATCGATTCTTGCAGCTCGAACGTGTTGCAGGCGCGGCCTTCGACGGTCTCGAGACGCACCCGGTGGAGCACCGCGGCGCTGTCGCCCACCCGCATGCCCGCTTGCTCGAAATCCATCGTCGCTTCGCCACGCTGCCCGGCATGACGCCGGTAATGCAGCACCGCTTCGTCCACCGGGCCGTCGAACGAGACGGTTCCCTGCTTGAGCACGATGCCGCGGGTGCAGAGCGACGTGAGCATGTTGAGCTGATGACTCACGAAGAGCACCGTTCGGCCGCTCTCGTGGATCGACTTCATCTTGCCGAGACACTTCTTCTGGAACTCGCCGTCGCCGACCGCGAGCACCTCGTCGACGATCATGATCTCGGGGTCGAGGTGGGCCGCCACGGCGAAAGCGAGCCGCACGTACATGCCGGAGCTGTACCGCTTCACGGGCGTGTCGATGAACTTCTCGATGCCGGAGAAGTCGACGATCTCGTCGAACTTGGCTTTCACCTCGCCCTTCGACATGCCGAGGATCGTGCCGTTCAAGAAGATGTTCTCGCGGCCGGAAAGCTCGGGATGGAAGCCGGTGCCCACCTCGAGGAGCGAGGCCACGCGGCCGCGGATCCGGGCCTCGCCGTACGTGGGTTCGGTGATCCGGCTCAAGACCTTGAGCAGCGTGCTCTTCCCGGCGCCGTTGCCGCCGATGATGCCGACGACGTCTCCTTCCTGGATGTCGAACGACACGTCGCGAAGGGCCCAGAAATCGTCGTCTCGCGGGGCGTCCGGCGCGGGGGCCGCGTTGCCGCGCCGCCAGCGATCCCAGAGCGACTGGATCTCCTCACGTAGCGTGGCGGCATTGAGCGTGCCGAGGCGATACCTCTTCGAGATCGAGCGGGCCGTGATGATCGACATGGAGGGGCTGGTCCGTCAGACGGTGTCGATGAACGTGCGTTCGACCTTGCTGAAGACGACGAGGCCGCCGAACAGAATCGCCGCCGTCATCGCGAGCGAGAGCGCCACGTGCATCGGTTCGACGGAGCCCTGACCGAGAAACATCATCTTGATGGCGTCGATCGGCACGGTCATCGGGTTGATCGCCGCCACCCACCGCCAGCGGGCGGGCACGGCCGAGAGCGGGTAGATCACCGGCGTCGCGTACATCCAGAGCTGCACGATAAACCCGGAGAGGAAGGCGAAGTCGCGGTATTTCGCGGTCAGCGCCGACATCCAGAGGCCGGAGCCGAGCGCGAGCAGGGCGATCTGCAGGAGCACGAGCGGGAAGAGGACGATCAGGCTCGGCCACGAGACGTCGATCGCGGCACCGGCCGGGGTGAAGAACGCGTAGTAGATCCAGACTGGAAGGAACGTGAGCAGCTGAATGCCGAGCGCGATGAACCCGGAGACCACCGTCGAGATCGGGACGACGAGCCGGGGGAAGTACACCTTGCCGAAGATGCCGACGTTGGCGGCGAGGGAGTTCGACGCCCCCGTGAACGTGCTCGCGAAAAAGTTCCAGCCCAGCAGGCCCGTGAGATAGAAGAGGAACGGCGGCACGCCATCGGTCGAGATGCGGGCGATGCCGCCGAAGATGACGGCGAACACCATCGTCGTCATCAGCGGCTGGATGATCGCCCACAGCGGCCCGAGCACCGTCTGCTTGTATTTGGCGACGAAGTCGCGGTGCACGAGCACGCCGAGCAGGTCGCGGTAGTTCCAGAGGCCCGCGACGTCGACGTTCAGCCAGCCCTTGGTCGGGCGGATGACGGTCTCGTAATCGGAGCGGACGTGCAGCATCAGAGCGTCAGCACCGCGTCGAGGAATCGGCCGGCCGCGGCGGACGGCGCGAGCGGCTCCATGCCGGCGCGGATCGCCCGCCGGCGGGCGTCGGAGACCGGGCCGGCCGCGGTCGCCGCCCGCACCGCCGCGGCGAGCGCGGCGACGGCGGGCCGTGCAACCACGAGCGGCGGCGGCGACCCGGCGGCATCCCGCCAGGCCGCGATCGCGGCCACCACGGCCGCGCCGCAGCGGTCGGTGCAGATCGCGGGCGTGCCCGCGGCGAGCGCCTCGCTCACGAGCATGCCCCAGCCGTCGAAACGGCTCGGCAGGATTGCGCAGTCCGCCCCGGCGAGCGACTCCTGCACGACGGCGGTCGGCACCGCGCCCCGGAAGGCGACGCGATCCGTGAGGCCCCGCCGGGCCACGAGCCGCTCGAGCCGCGTCCGTTCGGGTCCGTCGCCGTAGATGTCGAGCCGCCAGCCCGCGTCGGGCAGGAGCGCACAGGCCTCGATGAGCAGGTCGATTCCCTTGCGGCGGATGAGTTGGCCGGCGGAGATCAGCCGCACCGGGCTGTCGTTCTCCCGCGCAGCATCGACGGTCGGCAGCGGCGGCACGACGGGGAAGTAGCCAAAGGGCAGGATCCGGTCACGCGGGAAACCGATCCGCTCGAAGAACTCGCAGCCCACGCCGCCGATCGCCAGCACGAACGCGAACCGGCCCGCCCAGCGGCGGGCGATGACGCGGCCGCGGAGCCGCTTGAGCCAGCCGGTGAGGAGCGGCTGCTCCGGGGCCTCGGAATAGATGGCGAGCCGCGCCTCCGAGCCCGCCAACCGGCGGAATCCGGACCAGACGAGCGGATGGGAAAAGAAGCCGGAAAACACGTGCAGTGAATCGTCGGTCGCGTGGCTCGCGAGGAGCGCGTGATTGGCGGCAATGGAGACATCGACGACGGCCACGTGGTCGTGCCTGGGCTCGCGCCAGCCCTGCGAGGCCCGGTCGGGGGGCAACGACCGCTCGACGCCGAGGATCACCTCTCCGGGAAACTGCCGGCCCACCTCCTCGAGGAAGGCCTCCTGGTGCGGGCTGTCGATCGGCTGCCAGAAGACGATACGCGCCACTGTCCCACGGGCGCGCGTTCCACTGGCGCGCACTCCGTTCCTCTGGGTGACACCATTTTGCCGTTTGGACGCTGATTCCGACACGCCCATACCATACCCGGTCGACGTGACGACTCCTACGCACCACCCGCTAAACGCCGCGTTTTTCGCCCCTCTCGACCGCGCTCCCCCCGGAGGTGCGGTCGCCGTGCGGGATGACCATCTCCAGCGGAGCCGCGCCCACGAGCGAGAACCGTGCGTCGATCCAGCCTGCGGGTGGCCGGTCGTCGTCGGCATCGACGAGGCGCTCTCCGACATGCAGCCCGCCGGCCCCTTGCTCGGCCGCGGGTTCGACGCGTCGGCCGCGCAGGTCGAGGACGTGCGGCCCAGCGGACCGCCGAGATCGACGTTGACCATGGGGAGCCGACCTTCTCGATCACCGCCGACGTCGCCTGGGATCGCGTCGCCACGGTGCCGGCTCGGATGTTCCCGCACCGGACCGACGCCTTCGGCGCCGCGGTGTTGGTGGGCCGCGAACCGTTCGGGTGATCGACAATCAAACTCCCACCGACAACGACACGCGTTCAGATGCGAACACGGCTTCTGTTCTGTCCCGCTGCCCGGTGTCTGCTCCCCGGTGTGATGGCCAAACAAGCCCGCCCTCCCGACTCATCGTGATGAAGCATGCTCCGTCCCGTGGTGATGTTGGGCAGAGAGAGGAGGGTGTTCGTCTCTATCGCCAGCACCTCACCCCGGCCGTTGTGGCATCTTCTCACAGATGAACCACTTGCCTACGGAGATTTCATCCTGCCAGAGGGAATCGATGGTGTACACCGATTCATACGACGTCCTTAGCATACGCAACCACCAGTCGGTGGAGTTGTTATGGAAGCTCTGGATCGTCTTGAGCCACCCCTCGTCGCGTCCGCTCCTCGATACCGGCATGAGGTGGAATGCACTGAAGCGAGTGACTCGATGGCACTCCGCAATAGCGAGGCGGAGGCCTTCCTCCGTGAAATGCTCCAGAGAGCCGATCGAATACGCATGGTTGAAGAAGTTGTCGGCATAATCGGTGCTCGTGGCATCGAGAACCTTCAGTCGCTCGGGCGGAAGTCCGCGGTCAATGGCTTTTTGAATGAGGAGGTCGGAGATATCGCAGCCATACAGGGTTACTTGCGGGATAAAGGCCAGTTTCTCCATCGTGATGCCTGTCCCGCAGGCTATGTCGAGCACGTTGCCGCTGCAGTTTGCGATGAGAAACGGAATCTCATGCCAGGTATTCCCCTCCCCCCAAGTGTCGAGTGTTTTCGCGTACTCATCGTCCCAATAGAGGTCCAAATCCTGGTGGTCCGGCGACGTGCCGAGTCGCTGAACGTAATCGGCTTCTGGTGGAGCATCAGCGGTTCTTGGTTGCGCACGAGGACTCCTGTGGCCGGCTGCGGCTCGCAAAGCGTCCCAGAGAATGGGAGGACAGACTTGGCGTGCAATCTGTTTCAACGCGAGCATACATGCCTTTCTCGCCTCTTACGGGCTGCATACGTAAGGAAGGGTGCGGCCTGCCGCGAGCGGTGAGGCCGACGTGAGGGCAGGCTGCCGGAAGACGATCGCCTGTTGGACGCTGATTCCGGCACTCGCGTACCATACCACTTCGACGTGACGACTCCTACGCACCACCGGCGAAACGCCACGTTTTCGCATCTCTCGACCGCGCTCCCCCCGGAGGTGTGGTCGCCGTGCGGTGCGACCATCTCCAGCGGAGCCGCGCCATGAGCGAGGGCCGTGTTTCCATCCAGCCCACGGCCGGCCCGGTCGTCGTGGGCATCGGCGAGGCGCTCTACGACATGCTGCCCGCCGGCCCCGTGCTCGGCGGCGCGCCGGTCAACGCCGCGGTGCAGGCGGGGCAGCTGCTCGCCCTGCTCGGCGTGCCCGGCGGACGCGCGGCGGTGGCCACGCGCGTGGGGAGCGACGACCTCGGCCGGCGGTTTCTCGCCGACGTGGGCGGCCGCGGGCTCGACGTATCGGCCGTGCAGGTCGACGACGAACGGCCCACCGGCACGGCCGTGATCGAGCTCGACCGCGGGGAGCCGAGCTTCTCGATCACCGCCGATGTCGCCTGGGATTGCGTCGTCTTCGACGCCTCGTGGCAGGCACTCGCGCCGGCCTCTGCCGCAGTCTGCTTCGGCACGCTCGGCCGCCGCACGCCGCCGGCCGCCCGTGCGATCGAGCGGTTTCTCGCCGCCGCGCCCAAGGCTGTGCGGCTCTTCGACGTGAACCTGCGGGCCCCGTTCTTCTCGGCCGAGAGCCTCGTGAGCGGCTGCCGGCTGGCGACGATGCTCAAGGTGAACGAGCAGGAGCTGCCGATGGTGGCCGCGGCGCTCGGCCTGCCGGCGGTGGCCGGCCCGATTCCCGAGCCGCAACTCGCCCGGCAACTCGAGGCCGTGCGCACCCGTGCCGGGCTCGAGGCGGTGGTGGTCACCCGGGGCACGGCCGGGGCCGCGATGGCGACCGCCGCAGGTCTGGCGACGGTACCGGCGCGGTGCTTCCCGCCGCGTGACGACGCCGACACGATCGGCGCGGGCGACGCCTTCGGCGCGGCGGTGGTGGTGGGCCGCCTGCTGGAATGGCCGCCGGAGCGGATCCTCGACGTGGCGGCCCGCGCGGCGGGATTCGTCGCCTCGCAGCCGGGCGCCACGCCCCTGCTGCCGGCCGATCTGCTGGCCGACCTGCCCGCCGGGTGACGCCCGTCGGTTGACGACCGTCACCCCACCCGGGCGATCGCGCACTTGAGATACTCGCTCTCGAGGCAGCTCACGCTCACCGGATGGTCGGCGGCCGCCCCGCGGCATTCGAGCACCTGGATCGTGCGGCCCGCCCGCTGGGCGACGCCCGAGAGCATGACGAGAAAATCCTCCCGCGACACGGCGCCCGAGCAGCTGTTGGTCACGAGGATGCCGCCGGGCTCGAGCAGGTCGACCGCCAGCCGGTTGATCCGATGATAGGCGCGGACCGCGTCGTCGATCGCGGCCCGGCTGCGGGCGAACTTCGGGGGGTCGAGGACCACCATGCCGAACCGTTCCCCCGCCGCGACGAGAGCCCCGAGCTTCTCGAACGCGTCGACCGTCTCGACGGCCATGTTCGCCGCGCCGTTCAAGTCGGCGTTGGCCTTCGCCAGCGCCGTCGCCTTCGCGCTCGAATCGACCGCCAGCACGCTCCGCGCCCCGCCGCGCACGGCACACGCGAGACCGAAGCCGCCGGAATAGCAGAAAGCGTCGAGCACCCTCCGGCCGCGGGCCAGCCGCGCCGCCGCCTGGCGATTCTCCCGCTGGTCGAGGTAGAAGCCCGTCTTCTGCCCCTCGGAGAGGTCGACGCCGAAGGTGAGGCCGTGCTCCTCGACGAAGATCGGACCAGTCGGCGCGGCGCCGCGGACGAGACGGTCGGCCAGCCGCAGCCCCTCGAGCTGCGCGAGGCCCCGCTCGGCGCCCCGCAACAGGATCCCCCGCGGGGCCGCGACCCCCTCGAGGGCGTCGCAGATCGCGTCGAGCCGCAGCGACATCGCCAGGCTCGTCACCTGCACGGCCAGCCAGTCACCGTAGCGGTCGACGATGAGGCCGGAGAGATCGTCTCCCTCGCTGTTGACGAGCCGCGCCGCCCCGCGCCGGTCGTCGAGCCCCAGGGCCCGCCGCAGCGCCGCAGCCGACTCGATCCGCGCGCGGAAAAAGCCGGCGTCGAGCCGCGTGGCGGCGTCGAAGGCGTAGAGCCGCACGCGGATCCGGCTCGCGGAGTTCCAGAGGCCGCGGGCCACGAACGCCCCGTCGTGCGTGACGAGGTCGACGACGGCGCCGTCGGCGGGCGCACCGTCGATACGCAGCACCGCGGAGTCGAGCACCCAGGGATGGCGGCCGAAGAACGGGCGGGCCCGCTTCGGCTTGAGCACCACCGTGCCCCGCGGGAGGCCATCGGCCTCCCCCGTCTCCGGCCGGTCGCCGGACGGCTGGCCGGGCTCGTCAGGCATGCACGACCTGCTGGGTCGGCCCCGGCATGACGTGCGGCGCGGGCAGGGCGTCGCTGCCCGGATCGGCCTTCACCTTGCGGCGTCCTTCGCGGTCGGCCTTCTTGCGCTCGAGCCGCAGCACGCTCCAGCTGAACACGGCCCCCAGCGGCCCCGAGAGCAGCGCGGGCATGAAGACGAGGTTGCCGACGAGCGCGATCGTGAGCATCGCGAGCATCATGTGTCCGAAGCGTTGCGTCGGACCGAACGGCGAGAGCGAGAACACCGAGAGGCCGATGCCGATCACGCCCCAGCTCTGGTACATCGCGCGGGCGCAGCCCTTGTAGGCGAGCATCGTCGCCTGCCGGCGATCGAGTCCGTCGGCGATGCCCTTGCGGAACCAGAGCATGAAGTGCACGACGTCGTCGACCGTCACGCCGAGCGCCACGCTCGGGGCCATCACCGTGCCGATGTCGATCAGCAGCGTGCCGGCGTCGAGCGACTTGAGCAGCGAGTGGCCCCAGCCCATGGTGCCGAACACCATCAGCGCCGGGAAGGCCGCCGGCAAGAGCAGCACCAGGCCCGCGGAGGCCGCGCGGCAGAGGACGATCATCACCGCGACGATGATGGCGAAGTCGTAGACGAAGCCGATCATCAGGCCGTCGAGCAGCGAGTGCTGGGCCTTGTAGACCAGGGGCACCAGCCCCGTGTAGTCGACCGCCACCCCCTCGACGCCCTCGGCGTTCATCTCGGCGAGAATCGGGTCGATCTTCGACTGCAGGTCGCGCTTGAAGAGGGCGTAATCGACCTCCTTGGTCGCGCTCACCCGGGCGCTGATCCGCCAGAGCTCCTCCTCGCGGCCGTCGGGCAGCGTCGCGTCGCGGAGGTAGTCGCCGTCGAGGAACTCCTGGCGATGGGCCACGAGCCGCCGGTTGAGCACGCTCCGCTTCGTGCGGGCGCCGAAGCCGAGCGCCCGGGCGGCCACGCCCCCGATGCCGTCGCCCGCGTCGCCCACCTCGAGGCTGCGGCCGAAGGTCACGGTGGAAAGGGAGCTGCCCACCTCGTCGAGGTCGCTGATCGCCGTCTGGATCCGGCCGACGAGCTCCATCCGCTCGAGGAAGTTGAGCGGGCAGGTCTGCTGGTCGATCCGCACGAGGATCTCCATCGGCACCAGCGGGCCGAGCTTCGTCTCGAGCCATTTGTAGTCCTGGCGGATGCGGGCGTTCGGGGAGAAGAGCCGCATCAATTGCACGCTGCTCTCCACCCGCGTGAGGCCGTAGCCGACGCCGGCCATGACGAGCAGGCAGGCGACGCTGACCACGGCGTGGTGCCGCGTGATCCATTCCCCGACCCGCCACCAGGGGCTCTCCTCGATCGGCCGCCAGGCCGCCTTCGCCTCGGGATCGTCCTCGGCGAGGGCCCCGAGCTTGAGCTTCGGCGGAAACAGCTCGAGCGCCGCCGGCATGAAGAACACGAGGATCAGGAAGCTCACCACGACACCGATGGCGGAGAAGATGCCGAACATGCGGATCGGCACGAGCTCGCTCACCCCCAGCGTCGCCAGGCCGACCGCCGTCGTGCCGGTGGCGAGGCACAGCGGCAGCAGGGCGTGGTGGACGGCACGGCCGGCCGCCCCCTCCACGACGCCCGTCTCGGCGAGCTGGTCACGGTAGTAGTTGGCCAGGTGGATCGCCCCGCTCGTGGTGGCCACGTAGACGAGCGACGGCATCGTCAGCAGGATGGCGTCGACGGGGTAGCCCGAGTACCAGACGATCGCGAGGCTCGCGAACATGCTGTAGACACCCGAGGCCAGCACCATCGCCACGAGCGTCTTGCTCTTCAGGCTCCACCAACTCACGAAGAAGCCGACCACCAGCGACAGGCCGAAGAGGATCGTCACGCTCGTCTGGCCGGCGCGGTCGATGGAGACGTTGTCGACCGGGGGGCCCCCCATGTGGAGCGTCGCCTCGGGGATGCCGCACTCCTGCGACGCCACGTCCTTGATCGTGTCGATCGCCCCGTGCAGGTTCGCGCGGGCGGCGTCGGACAGCGTGAGCACGAGGCAGGTCTGGCGGGCCAGGAGGTCGTCCGCGGTGGCACCGTCCTCCACGCCCTCCGGGGGCGGACCGATGATCGCCCCGGTCAGCCGCGACACGGCCTCCTCGAAGTCGAGCTTGAGCGGGCCGTTCTCGTCGGTCATCCGGGCGACGGCCCGGGGGCCCGTCTGGGCCGTCTTGAAGAACAGGGGCCGCTCGATCCGGGAGGCCTCCTCGGGGGGAGGGAGCAGCTTCTCGGCCAGCAGTTCCAGCCGCGGATCGTCCATCCGGCAGCCGTCCCAGCTGACGAGGATGAACTCCTCCCCCTGGAAGTTCCGCCGGAAGAACCGGTAGGTCTGGGTTTCCGGGTATTCGAGGGGCAGCCAGCCCTTCACGTCGTTGCGGTTGTTCCCCTTCGCCTTGATCGCCCCGACCACCACCATGGGCAACAGGAAGATCAGGACCGCGAGGATCCAGACACTGTTGCGTTGGTAGAAGTTGGATTCGGGGTGCGACATCATGCGCGTCCGAGCGGAAACCGGAGCCACCCACCACGAGGTAGTCGATCAACCGTACAAGGGTTTTCCGCCCCAGTCCATATCGTTCGGAGGCGGCGGAGCGGGTTTTCCACCGCTGTCGGTTGACGTAAGTGGTTTCGCGGGAAGACTTTTTGCTGAACGCAGGGGTTTCCCAGGCCGCACAGCCCCGACCCGCGACGCCCCCCGGGGCCGGCTGCTGTCACGGTTTTCAGCCGGACGCCGGGCGGCGTGACGCGGCTCGGGTCTTGTGGCGGGGCGGGGAACCAGCCGGTCGGTGACGCGGGCTCGGGGCCGGCCATGCCACGTCGCCCGGACGTTCGCTCCGGCCATCCAGGCCTCCGCTCACTCGAAGCCGGCTGCGCTTCGCCATCCATGGCTGCGCTTGCCGCCTACGCCGGCTCCGGGGCACGGGCGAACCCTCGCGGAGCCCTCGCGACGGGGCGCGGAGCCTTGCGGCAGGGCGGCAATGGGCGTCGGATTCGGCTCGGTTCCGGTTTCAGGCCGTGTCGGCGGCGTCGAAGCCGCTCGATGTGTGGGAGCCGTCGCAGAAGGGGCGGGTTTTCGAGTGCCCGCAGCGGCAGAGGGCCAAGGCCCGTTTGCCGGTCGGCAGCGCAAACTCGTTCCCCAGGTGGTCGGTGACCCGCAGCCGGAGCGCGGCGAAGCGGAGGTCGGTGGGCATCTCGACGACCAGCGGACCATGCTCCCGGCAGCGGAGCGTGAGGCTGTCGGGAGGCAGCGATCGGGGGCCCGGCCGTGAGGGCGGGGACGGCCCGGTGACCGACCCCGGCCGGGGCGGCTGGCGGAACGTCCACCACCAGAGGGCCGCCCCCAGGGCGATCAGTCCCAGCGATACGAGCTGCGAGATCGAGAAGGGCGTGCCCAGGGCGGGGGGCTCGTCGACGCGGATCGCCTCGAGCAACAGCCTCGAGATCGGGTGGAGCGTGAGCACCAGGGCGAACACCTGCCCGTCGCGGCGGGCGAGCGGGGTGAACGCGATCGCCAGCAGGGCCAGGATCGCCGCATCCGCCGCCGCGTAGAGCTGGGCCGGGTGAACCGGCAGGCTCCAGGGAACGCCCCCCCCGGCGACCGCGGGCAGGAGGCCCCGCGCGGCCTGGTCCAGCCAGGGAGGACTCTCCGGTGGAAACCGCACGGCCCAGGGAAGCTCGCACGGACCCCCGTAACAGCAGCCGTTGAGGAAGCAGCCCACCCGGCCGATGGCCAGCCCCACGAGGAGGCCCGGCGCCATGCAGTCGGCCAGCTGCACGAGCACGAGCCCGCGGCGGCGGGCGAACCGCCAGGCGGCGAGCGCCGCGGTGGGGATCGCCCCGAAGACGACAAGCCCGCCGGCGGCGAGGTTCGCCGCGGCGGCCAGCGACTGCCACCAGGTCTTCCCGCCGCCGAAGAACTGGTCGTGGTATTCGATCAGATAGAAGAGCCGTGCGCCGACGATGCCCCAGAGAAACACCTCCATCCCCAGCGCGAGGATCGTGTCGGCGTCGAGTCCGAGCCGCCGTCCGCGCACGACGGAGAGCCAGGTGCCCGCCGCGGCGGCCAGCAGGAGCATCGTGCCGTAGCCGCGGATCGGCACCCCCGCGCCGTCGTCGAGCGCCGGCAGCAGCCAGAGGATCGTGCCGCCGACGATCGCGAGCGGCAGCCAGAGCGCCTCGATCGCGGACCGCCAGCCCTGCCGTCGCGCCGACCACACGAGCAGCACCGCCGCGCACGCCCCCCACGCCGCCAGCAGCAGTCCCCAACCGAAGAGCGGCAGGCTCGCGCCGCCGATCTCGATCCGCGCCGGCAGGTGGAAGAGCGTCGAGCGCATCAGCGGGGTCGCCCGTCACGCGGCGGCAAGAGACGATTGTCGATCAGGCGGGTCGATCCCAGCCGGCCCGCCACGAGCGCCACCCCTCGCACGGCGTCGGCCACGAGGGGGAGCAGGCTGTCGGGATCCGCCAGGGCCGCGTAGTCGACGACCACGCCCCGGGATTCGACCGCCTCGCGCATCGCCCGCTCGATGGCGGGCACGGAGGCGTCCGCCTGCCAGAGCCGCGTCGCGTGTTCGAGGCTCTCGAAGAGCGCGACGGCCCGCCGCCGTTCGTCGGCGGAGAGGTAGGCGTTGCGGGAGCTCATCGCGAGGCCGTCGGCCTCACGGACGGTCGGCGCGACGACGATCTCCACCGGCAGTCCCAGGTCGGCCACCATGCGCCTGACGACGAGCGTCTGCTGCCAGTCCTTCGCGCCGAAATAAGCCACGTCGGCCGGCACGGCGAGGAGGAGTCGGCAGACGACCGTGGCCACGCCGGAGAAGTGGCCGGGCCGCAGTCGTCCCTCGAAGGGCTCGGCCGGCCCGCCGACGACGATCCGCGTGGCATCGCCGGGCGGATAGACGTCGTCCACGCCCGGTGCGAACACCCAGCGGGTGCCGAGCGGCGCGAGCAGCGCGAGGTCGTCCTCGAGCCGTCGCGGGTAGCGGGAGAAGTCCTCCTGCGGGCCGAACTGCGTCGGATTGACGAAGATCGACACGGCCACGTCGTCGCATTCGGCCGCCGCCCGCTCCGCCAGGCTCCCGTGCCCCGCGTGCAGCGCCCCCATCGTGGGCACGAAGCCCACCCGCCGCCCCGCGGCCCGCGCCGCGAGAATCGTCTCCCGCATCCGCCGTGGATCGTGCTCGACGTGTGGCATCAGGCCATCGCCTCGACCGCGGCCACTCCCTCGTCGATCGCCGCCGCGAGGTCGTCGGCCGCGATCGTCACGACCGCCCGCGGGCCGGGATCGAGCGGATCGCCCGGGCTGCACGCGGCGGTCGCCAGTCGCTGTTGCATCGCCAGCAACCGCGGCACCTCGTCTGCGGCCGCCGTCGTCGTGCCTGACGCGCCGAGGCTCGCGAAGACGTCGCTGCCGGCGCCGCCCTGGCGGGAACGGAACGCGAGCCGCTCCTCGATCGCGTCGGCCGACACGCGCAAGAGCAGCACCACGTGCGGCGCGACCGTGTCGGCGGCGGACCGCGCGAAGAGCGCCTCGAACCGGCGGAAGGCGTCGGGGGCGAGCCGCTCCCGGGCCTCGAGCCGGAGGGACTGCAGCCAGTAGTCGGCGATCGCGCCGTGCGCGTCGCGCGGCCAGCGGGCGACGGCCAGCGGCGCCGCCGAACGCACGAGCATCTCCTCCCATGACTTCTCCCCGGGCGCCGCGGCCTCCGGCTGCGGGTAGCCCGGCGGAGCGTGCAGGCAGCGGGCCATCGTGGCGTCGGCGACGGCGGCCGCCACCTCGGGGGCGCCGCTGCCGGGAATGCCGACGACGGCGACGTGAGGATGGGAGGCCGAGATGCTGTCGAGCAGCCGCTCGAGCGTGCAGGCGGTGACGGGGTGGATCAGGTCCGGGGCGATCTCGACGCACGGCTCCAGCACGAACCGCCGGGTCGCCATCCGCGGATGCGGCAGCGTCAGCGACCCGCTTTCGAGCACGAGATCGTCATACAGAAGGAGGTCGAGATCGACCGTCCGCGGCCCCCAGCGCTCGTCCCGCGTGCGGTGCAACGTGTTTTCGACGGCGGCGAGCATGCCCAGCACGTCGTGCGGGGCGAGGTCGGTCTCGATCAGGCACGCGCCGTTGAGAAACATCCCCTGTCCCGGCGGACCCCCGATCGGCCGCGTGTCGCGGTAGCGGCTCACGCCGACGAGCCTGACGCCCGGCATGAACCGCAGCAACTCCATGGCGCGATCGAGAAAATCGCGGCGGCCGCCGACGTTCGAGCCGCAACCGACGAGGCATCGTGCCATTTCGTTCCCACGAGGAGGAGACCGGCGGATTCTATCCCCGCCACCCCGCCCCGGGACAGGCGCCCGCGGGCTTTCGCGGCCCTGCATCGCAATCGCCCGCCGACCTCAACGCCCGTCGACGTTGCCAGGGCCCGCGGACGTGTCCGCGGGCCCCCGGATCGCTCGAAACCGGGGGGACATCCAGGCCGCGACCCTGCGGTCGCCGACTGTCGATCCCTCCAGTCGCCGCCCCCGATGTTTTCGAGGCGATCCGTCGGGCCTCGCCCGGCCCGCCTCCGCATCCTCGTGCGGCTGCCTGCCGGGCTGCTGCCCACTCACTGCTGTCTGCTGTCTCTCGTGCATCCTTCCGGTGCCGATCGCTCGGCACACTCGGGTGCGTCCATGCCGTCGACCGCGTGACCCACCCGTGCGCTTCCGGCGAACAGCGGCCGCGGCGTGCGCAGGGCGTGCACGGCGGACAAGCCGCGTGACGCACCACTCGTGCCCACTGCCCCCGCCGTTCCGCGGATGGGGGGTCATTCTTGTGAGCGCGACGTTGTTGTCAAGGAGCCGATCGGACGTGCGCGACACGCGCAACGACCGGCGCGCGAAAGGTCCGCGAAAAAAGCCGCTCGTCGCGCCACGATTTTTTTTGCCAGCGGTGCAAGCATTGTCGAAACCGGGTGGGCGTGGTGAGATGTGGCGTCGCCGTGATCCGCCTGCGACCGCTTCGTGAGTCGAGAACGCCCGATGACAAGCGATTTCTTCCGCGGATTTCACGGTCCCCGGGGCACGAAGGCGGGCCGTGATCCGCTGCATGCGACCGACGAACACGGCGTGAGTCCGGCGTTTCCGCCGGCGCCGTCGGTGGACGAACTCCTGTCGGCCGACGCGGACAGGTTGGCATCGGCCGGCGATGATGTGGATTCCTGGGGCGATGCCGTCTCGCGTGACGGTGCCGGCTCAGGTGACGATTCCGGCTCAGGTGACGATGGAGCGGCGTCCTACTGGCAGCTGTCGCGCACGCCGTTGACGAGCCTGGTGTTCACGCTGCCGTTGGTGGCGGCCTATGAAGGGGGCGTGCTGCTGCTGGGCCGCGGATCGCCACGCAATGGTGCCGATGTCTGGCTGCGGGACGTGCTCGGATCGCTCGGCTTCGGGCAGTATTTCCTGCTGCCGCTGGCCACCGTGGCGGGGCTCCTCGCCTGGCAGTTTCTGGCGCACGACCGCTGGAAAATCAGCTTCGCCGTGCTCCCCGGCATGATGGCGGAGAGCGTGCTCTGGGCGGTCGTGCTCGTGGGCGTGGGCCGCCTGCAGCAGAGCGTGTGGCCGCTGGAAGTGTGGCCGTCGGCCGGTTGGCCGCTGGATGTCGGGCCGGCCGTTTTCGGGGCGGGCTGGCGCGGCGTCTTCGCGCGGATCGTCGGCTACTGTGGAGCCGGGCTCTACGAAGAGGTGCTCTTCCGCCTGCTCCTGCTGCCGGTGGGCGTCTGGCTCTTCGGGCGGATGGGCTGCGGGCCCGTCGCTGCGGGCGGCTGGGCGCTGGTGGTGTCGAGCCTCTTGTTCAGCGCGGCCCACTACGTCGGCCCGCTGGGCGACGCGTTCGAGATCAGCAGCTTCACCTTCCGGGCGATCGCCGGCATGCTGTTCGCGGTGCTCTTTCTCGTGCGTGGCTTCGGCATCGCGGCGGGCACCCATTTTTTCTACGATCTCCTCGTCGGGCTCGTGTGAGAGCCGGTGAAAAATCCCCCGGAAGAAAATCCGCGGCGGAAAACCGCCGCTTTCCGCGGGATGCCGCGCGGCCGCGGGCCGTGCAGCGGCGGGATCGTGTTGGTGGCGTCGCCGGCGGTTCCTATAATCCCATCCGTCGCGCTCGTTCGTCGCGTGGCATCGTGCCCGGAGTGGCCTCGGAGTGGCATCGCGTGCTGTCGGCCCGTCCCAACGTCGCCGAGATGGTCTTCCAGCTCTACGGCAGGGCGCTGCATCCCGAGCTGTTCGAGGTGCATGCCAGCCGCACGATCGACCGGGGCGGTTATGCGGCGAGCATCGCGATCACCACGGCCGGACACCTGGTGACCTGGCGGCACGGCACCCTGACGCTGTCGGAGGTGGCGGCCGGAACGAGCCAGCCGCTGCCACAGAAGCGGCGGCTGCTCTCGCACCGGCTGTGCGGCGAGCGCAGCGACCGGGTGGAGTGCCGCGGCGGTGCCGCCTACCAGATATGTTTTCAGCTCGAGACGGTTTCGCCGGAGGTGTTCTGGACGTTTCAAGGCGAACTCGCCGCGGGCGGTCGCAAGGCCGGCCTGCTCCACCAGTTCGGTGGCGAGGGGCGGCTGGCGCTCGGGGCGTTGAGCTGGATCAACGTCGAGACCCGGGCCAAGGGCCTTTTCGTGCAGGCGTTCCACACGTTCCCCGACGATCTGGCCATCGTCAAGACGCAGTCGCTCTTCGAAACCCCCTGACCGGGACGCCCCGACCACGATGCCCACACCCGCCCCCGCCAGACCGACGCCTGCCCCCCAGCGCAGCCGCGTGCTCATCGCCGACGACAACGAGCCCAATCGCGAGCTGCTCGAGGTCTACCTCGCGGAGCTCGACTGCGAGATCGCCACGGCGGTGGACGGCCGCGACACGCTCGACACGGTGGCGGCCTTCCACCCGCATGTCATCCTGCTCGACGTGATGATGCCGAAGCTGTCCGGCTTCGAGGTCTGCCAGCGGTTGAAGTCCGACCCGGCCACGAGCCCGATCATGATCCTGATGGTCACCGCGCTCGGCGAGCTCGGCGACATCGAGCGGGCGGTGGAGGCGGGCACCGACGACTTCCTCTCCAAGCCGGTCAACAAAGTGGAGCTGGTCAAGCGGGTGGAAAATATGCTCAAGCTGCGGCACGTCAGCGACGAACTCGAGCGGCTGCGCAGCTACATCAGCACCATGGACGACGAACTGCCGCCGCGACAGGCGGGCCGTGGCCGCGAGGCGACCTGAGACTGTCGCCCCCGTTCGCTCCAAGACGTTTCCCGCGCGGGCGTCAGACCACCACCTGCCGCAGCACCCGCACGGTCGCCGGCGACCGGTTGAGCACGTAGAAGTGGATGCCGGGCACGCCGGCGTCGAGCAGGCCCTGCACCTGCCGCGAGGCGAACTCCACCCCCGCCTCGAACTGCGCCGCCTCGTCGTCGCCGGCCGCCTCGAAGGGCCGCGTGAACGAGTCCGGCAGCCGCGCCTTGCAGAGGCTGGCGATCCGCCGCACCTGGGCGTAGTTGGTCACGGGCATCACGCCCGGCACGATCGGCGCCTCGATGCCGATCCCCGTGCAGCGGTCCCGGAAGCGGAAGAAGTCGTCGTTGTCATAGAACAGCTGCGTGACGACCACGTCGCCGCCGGCGTCGACCTTGCGCTTGAGGTTTTCGAGGTCGGCCTCCGGACTCGCGGCCTCCTGGTGCGTCTCGGGATACCCCGCCACGATGATGCCGAATCCGGGATACTCGCGGCGGATGAACGCCACGAGCTCCGCGGCGTAGCGGAGGCCGCCGGCGACAGGCGTGAACGACGTCTCCCCCTTGGGCGGATCGCCGCGCAGCGCCACGATCGCCGCCACGCCCCGGTCGCGGGCCTCGCCGAGGTAGTCACGCAGTTCGTCGACCGAGCTGCCCACGCAGGTCAGGTGGCTGGCCACCGGCACGGTGTGCCGCGACCGCACGCCCTCGATCACCTCGAGCGTCTTGCCGCGGGTGGAGCCGCCGGCGCCGTAGGTGCAGGTGATCATGGCCGGCTCGAAAGCCATCAGATCCTCGACCGTGCGCCACATCGTCGCTTCCGACTCGGGCGTCTTCGGCGGGAAGAGCTCGAACGAGAGGCCGAAGCGTCCGGCCGAATAGGCATCCAGGATCGACACGCGACGTCCTCGAAAGGGTTTTGCTGATGGAACGACACCGGCCCTTCATTCTAGTTCGGCCGCTTGGAAAGCAATCGTCAGCCCCGCGGCGGTGGCGCGGCGGCCCCGGGGCGGTGCGGCTCGCCCGGTGGTCCCGTCGCGCGACGGCCGTAGCGGCCGGCGGGCCCGGGGCGGGGCGTCAGCCGGCCGTCAGCCATTCCAGCAGCCGGGTATCGGCGTCGAGGAGCGGAAGGCCCCGGCGGGCCATCATCCGTTCGAGCACCACCGTGGCCTGATCGGCCGTCGCCCGAGGGGCGCCGGGGAGCAGCAGGTTCGCGAAGGCAGCCACCCGCTCCGGCACGGTTCCGCCGATCGTGGCGCCGATGCCGATCCGCGCCCCGCAGGGGATCGAGGTGTTGATGCCGGTCCGCACGAAATCGCCGATGAAGCCCCCGCAGAATTGGCGGCGGGTGTCGACGGTCGTCCGCCCGCCGTCGGCCGCCGGGTCGTGGAGGCGCACGATGCCGTAGGTGGACTTGAGGTTGCCGGTGACGGTGCCCGCCGCGACGTTCACCCAGCTGCCGACGTGGCTGTGGCCGAGGAAGCCGTGATGAGGCTTGTTGGAGAAGGCCTCCAGCACGGTCGCCTCGATCTCGCCGCCGACACGGCACTCGCGGCCGAGCGACGTGCCGGCCCGCAGCCAGGCGTGCGGATTGACGCGGGCCCGCGGCCCGATCCACAGCGGGCCGTCGAGGCAGGTGAAGGGGCCGATGTCGGCGCCGGCGTCGACGACCACCGGTCCCTGCCGCACGACGACACCGTCGGCGATGCGGGCGTCGGCGGCGACGTGCAGGCCGGGCCGCACCTCGCGGAAGCGTCCTGAATCGATCGCCGCCGCCAGCCCCCCCTCGAGGCCGCGCTCGTGCGCGTCGAGCAGGTCGGGCAGCTCGACGAGCAACTCGAGCGCGGCGTCGGCCTGCGGCAGACCGACGCCCTCGAGGGCCGCCGCGGCCCCGGGTGTGCCGGCGCCGGCGAGGATCGCATCGACGACGGCTCGATCGGGACCGCCGCCGTCGGCGTCGACGTGAAGGATCGCGGCGGCGATCGCGCCGCGCGACCGCACCACGACGCGGTGCCCGGCCGCGACGAGGCCGCGGAGCACGGCGAGCGTGTCACGGCCGGGCGCGACGCGGGCGTTGACGACGAGCAGGACCGCGCCGTGCGTGGAGGCGGGCCGCGACGGCGGCAGCGGGTCGGTCGGCGCGCCCCAGAAGGCGACGCGTCGGCCGGCGAGCGCCGCGAGGTAGGCGGCGAGGTGGGGCCGCACCGCGCGGTGCACGACGCCGAAGTGGCCGAGCGCCTCGACCAGCGTGCCGCAGCCGATCGTGAGGTCGCAGACGGGGCGGGCGGTGGAGAGCGGGGCGAGCCGGTCGACGGCGTCGTCCTCGAAGACGATGGCGTTCATGGGCGTGCAGGGCCTCGGGGGCAGGTTCTGCCGATGCGGTCCGGCGGCGGGCAGCCCGCGGCGTGCGCGACCGTGGCGAAGTGGGGCCCGTCATCTATGACGCTCGTCCGGCGATTTGTCCACGGCGGCAGTCGGCCCGTGACAGGAATGCGGCGCGGCGGCGAGCGGCTTCGGGCGGCCCCTCGCGTCGCCCGGCGAGGCGTCGGCGGCCGGGTGGGCGGGCCGCCGGTGGAAAATGCGACGGCGGGGCCGTAGGCTGGCGGCGGAACGCCTCTCACGAGCCGGAGTGGCGGAATGGCAGACGCGGCGGACTCAAAATCCGTTGCCCGCAAGGGCGTGTGGGTTCAAGTCCCTCCTCCGGCACTGCTGGTTTCACGGCGTTCGCGTAGGCGCAGCCCCTCGCGGTCAACCACCCGCCAGGGGCGACCGTCAGACACACGGTCAGGCGCAGGCTCCGAACACGCATGCTCCCGGCAGCGGTTCGTCGCGGGTGCCCGCTCCGCCGTACGTTCGGGATCGACGCGATGCCCAAGCCCCTCCGCGCGCTCCTCGTGGTCGTGCTGCTCGCCTCGCCGACCGTCGCAGGCAGCCCCGCGCCGCCCCGGCCTATCGTGGGCGCGATCCGTTGGGACGGCTGGTACGGCAGGGGCGCCGTGGTGCGTCAGGTCGAGTCGTCGCTCGGCCAACGCAAGTACCATTTCCGGCTGCCGTGGTTCGCCCACGTGCTGGGGGACGACTCGGTACGGATCGACGGCGATTCGCGGGCCGTCATGGAGCAGGAGATCGCCTACGCGGTCCGGGCCGGGCTCGACTACTGGGCTTTCGTCGATTACGGCGACGAGTCCCAGGACATGGGCATCGCGCTCGACCGCTACCTGTCCACCCCGGGGAAAAAGGGGCTGCGGTACTGCTTTGTCGAGGAAGGTCCTCGCGTCGACCGGGCCGGCACGGCGGCCTGGCCCCGCCTCGTGGAGCACTTTCGCGACGCCGACTATCAGACGGTGCTCGACGGCAGGCCGTTGCTGTTCGTGTTCGTGAAGACGGTGCAACTCGGCCGGGCCGAATGGGATGACCTGCGGCGACAGACCGTGGCCGCGGGCCTGCGTGACCCCTACCTCGTGCTCATGGGCTGGAACCCGCAGCAGGATGCGAAGGACATGGCCGCACTCGGCTTCGACGCCGTGTCGGCGTACGCGCGGGGCGGAAGCTACAGCATGGCGCAGCCGGGCTACGTCGAACAGTGCGGCCTCGTCCGCCGCGACCTGTGGGAGCGATGGCAGGCTCTGGGCGTGCCCTTCGTCACCTTCGCGAGCGCCGGCTGGGACACGAGGCCGCGCAACGAGCGGCCGCCGTCATGGATGAGGGACGAGGTCCGGGCCGAGCCGGATCCGACCCCGCCCGCGCGGCAACGGCCGCTCGTCGATGCCGTCACCGCCACGCCCGCGGAACTTGCGGATCACGTTCGTCAGGCCGTCGATTGGGCGCAGGCCCATCCCGGTGCCAACCCGTCCGGCGCCGTGGTCATCTACGCCTGGAACGAGCACGACGAGGGGGGGTGGCTCCAGCCCACGCGCGGTCCGGGCGGGGGGCCGGACGAATCGCGGATCGAGGCCCTGCGCCGGGTGCTCGCCCCGGCCGGTTCCGATCCCGAAGCCGCTCCGCGCTGATCATCGGCCACGCGAGAGCGGCCTCGCGGCGTCGTTGCCACGCGTCGTCGAGCGCCCGTCTTCCGCTCCGGCCGACTTGAAAGCCCGGCGCGGCGAAGCATGCTCGGGAGAGCGTCCCGCCATGCCCTCCGCCGGATCCTGTCCATGTCGCGTCCCTGCTGCCGTCCGTTCCTGCGATCCCTTCCCGCCGTGATCGCGGCCTGGTGCCTGCTCGCCGGTGCGGCCGGCGCGGTCGACCTCTCCGGTTCGTGGAGCGGCTCGTGGCAAAGCTGCACCACCGGGCACGCGGGCCCGCTCTCCGCCTGCTTCACGCCCTGCGGCGACGGCGCCTACCGGGTGGAGTTCACGGGACGGTTCTTCAAGATCATCCCGTTCCGCTACTCCGTCGTCCTGCGGGTCGTCGAGGAGACGGACGACCGCGTGACGCTCGCGGGCAGTTCCCAGCTCGGCCGGCTCTTCGGCACGTTCACCTACCGGGCCACCGCCGACGGCTGCCGGTTCGACGCCGCCTACGGATCCCGGAAGGATTCGGGCTCGTTCCGGATGACGCGGATCGGCGGCTGAACGGCCCCGTGCCTTCTCACGCCGGCCCGGGCGGCCGGCGTCACGGCCGCCACGATTCGTCGAAGAACCCGGCGGCCAGCACCTTGCCGGGATCGACCGGCCCCGGGGGCGTGTCGAGGTCGATGACGGCCCAGTCGGGGAGCTTCGGGATCTGGTTGGCGTTGTTGAGCAGCGCCTCCTCCCGGAACGTCACGCCGCTGCCGAGGACGACGTAGCGCCGCGGATTCTCCGGATTCGGATGGATCAAGAGCGGCACGCAGTGGGCGGCCTCGAACGAGCGGTCGCCGATCGTCAGCTCGTCGGCCGTCCAGCGGAGCGGCAGCTTCGGGAGGATCCGCGCGAGAACGGCGTTCGACGAGGGATCGCCCCAGAGGACGAGGTTGGATCGCTCGACGTCCTTCGGCGTCACCTTCGTGTCGTCGATCAGCCGCACGTCGCCGCGGAATACCCGCCGCCAGAAGGCGACGGCGTGGTCCAGCTCGGCGTCGGTCCAGGCGGCCGCCTTGGCGTGCAGCGGCTTTCCCGTGGGCCGCACCATGATGAACGACGACATGAAGGCGTGGTCGATCGGCCCGCAGCTGCCCGGCCGCTTGCGGAGCCCGTCGCCGGCGGGCCCGCCGGGCCGCCAGCCCCCCTCCTCCCGGTGCGCCCGGGCCCGGCCCTGCTCGATCGGCGCCTCGACCCGCCGGCCGTCGATCACCAGCGGGATCCGCTTCGCCCCGTCGAACCGGCCCGTCTCCGCGACGTCGACCGCGATCGCCGTGACGTTCTTCGTCGTGAGGGCGACGCCGTCGGCCTCGAGGACCGCGGTCACGTCGGCGCGATCCCAGTGCCTGTCGAGACCCTCGATCTCGATCCAGCCCATCTTCGGGTAGATCAGGGTGTGGGTGGTGAAGCGGATCTTCTCCGGCACGGGCCGGCGTTCCGCGACGGCCGTGGCGAGGAACTCCTCGATCTCCGCCTTCGCATCGGGATGATACTTGTGACCCGTCTGCGGGCCGATGACGTGGGGGATCGTGAGCCCCTCGCGGTCGAGGAAGCGGAGCATGATGTCGGCGGCCTGCTTCTGGCCGTCGGTTTCGCCCGAGTAGGCGATCGTGGGCACGTTGGCGAGGTTGCCGGCGTACTCGGTGGCGTCGTACCAGCGCCACAGCGTCTGCTGCCACGGCGGAGGCAGCGGCCTGTCGGGGGTCGTGCCGAGGCGGAGGAACTCCTTCGACTCGGCGAAGCCCGCGCCCGGGGCCGCCGCCGCCCAGAGCGGCCCGTAGTGCGTGGCGAACTGCCAGCAGGAGGCGCCGCCCATCGAGAAGCCGCGGACGACGAGCCGCCGCGGGTCGATCGGATAGTGCTTCTTCGCGTCGGCGAGCGCCTCGAAGAGATCGACTTCGCCGGCGAACTTGTTGGCGCAGCAGTACCGGCCGTAGAGGTGCAGCACGAACGCCCCCTCCGGCGTGAACTCCCCCGGCTGCTTCAGCCGCTGCTCGATGAAGTCGAGCTCGCTGAGCTTCTCCCCGCGGCCGTGCATCCAGAAGTCGAGCCGGCGCGGAGCCTTGTCGTCGGGCTTCCAGTCCTTCGGCACCACCATGCCGTAGGGCTGCACCGACCCGTCGATCGCCGATTCGTAGCCGCGGACCACGAGCCCGGTGGCCGCGGGCCACGACGGCCTGCCGGCGGCGAGTTCAGCGGCCCGCTGCATGCCGATCTGGAGGTGCTGCCGCGCCACGGCGAGCTGCTTCGTGTCGAAGAACTCGCCGTGCCGCAGCGCCCAGTCGACCGACTTGTGGAACACCTTCACGTCGGGCAGCAGCCCGAGCAGCCGCGGCCGCGCCCGGAGGCCGTTTTCGAGCCGGTCGATCATGGCGCCGAGCTCGCGGACGCCCGCGGCGAGCTGCTGCGCGTCCTGCTCGGGCACCTCGATGCCGGGCGGCGGGATCGGCCGCACGGCCGGGGCCGCGGAGGGCGCGGGAGCGGGTGCGGCCGGCTGGGCGGCGGCCCGCGACGCGACGAGCAGGGCGAGGGGAAGGATCAAGGCGAGGGCGTGCGATCGGGCGCCCCGTGATCGGGCGACGGAAGGCCGGCCGACGAGGAGGTGCGGCGGAAGCTGCGGCGGGCGGAGGGCACGAGCGGAGGTCATGGCGGCGGGGTCGCGGGGAACGGGTGACCACGGCACCCATCCGGCCCCCGGCGACGGCCGGGCTGCGGCCGCCAGTGTAGCGGGCACCCGCGCAGCTGCCGCGTCCACCGCGGGATTTCCATCGCGGGCGCGCGTCCTGGAAATCCTCCCTCGGGCCGTCAGCGGGCCGCGTTGACGTCGAACACCACGGCGACCGCGTCGTCGATCTTGCCCTTGCCGTAGGTCATGCCGAAGTCCTGGCGGTTGATGACCGCGCGGCCTTGGAGGCGGAGCGTCTCCCCGGCGACGAGCGTGGCGGGAAAACGCACGGGCCGTGTCACGCCGAGCAGCGTGAGGTTGCCGGTGACCTCGAAGCCCGAGGCCGCGCGCTGCACCGAGGTACTCGTGAACCGGGCCCGCGGATGTTTCTTCACGGCGAAGAAGTCGTTCCCCTTGAGGTGCCAGGTGAGCAGGAAGTTGTCGGAGTAGAGTGAGTCGCAGTCGATGTCGACGTCGATCCGTGGCTCGAAGCCGTCCGCGATGACGACCGAGCCGCCGATCCGCTTGAAGCCGCCGGTGTGCGCGCCGCCGCCGGGCTTGGTGCCGGTGAACTCGACCTTCGTGTTCGCCTCGCCGAGCCGGTACTGCACCTCCGCGGCACCGGCCGATCGTGCGGGGCCACAGAGCATGGCGGAGAGGAGCAGGCAGCAGCCGATGAGCGGGAATCGCATGGAAAACTCCTCGTGGCGGACGGTGCGGCGGGCGCTCGGCGAAGGGAGGACGGTACTCAGCCGCAGGAGCCGCGGCAACGGGGAGTTTCGCCGCGACAGACGCACGTTTTCGTGATCTTCGTCCGGGATCTGCGGCGGGACGGGTCCTGAGCCGGCAGGGGCGGCAGCCCCACCTCGTGCACGTGCCGGTGGTGCCGTGACGAGGGACCAGACGACGGGCCTGCGTCAGGCGGCGCTCAGCGACCCGACTCGTCGAGCCGCTCGAGCCGCTCACGCAGTTCGGCGACCTCGCGCTCCAGGGCCGCGAGTCGTCGCTCGAGCGGATCCGCCGACGCCCGCGCGGGAGCCGCTCCCGTCTCCGGTTCGCGCACCGCCGCGGCCCGGGCGACCGGGGCCACTCGGTCCGTGCCGTCGTCGTCGTCCCCCGCGCCCGACTCGGCCGCCGCGGACTCCCGGTCCGGGGACGGTGCCGTGAGGCCCAGGTGCGACCGCACCTTCTCGAGCTTCTCCGGCGGCAGCAGGCCGTGCGTGAGCATGCGGCCCCTGCCCGGCGGCGAAAGCCAGACCACGAGCCCGCGGTCGGCCAGCCGGTCGAGGTGCGTCCGCAACGCCGTCAGGTCTGGGATCGGGTCCATCCGGCTCGCCCGGCCGCGGAGATCCCCCTCGGTCTGCTCGCCGCGCAGCAGGAGTTCGCCGAGGATCGCGAGTTCCTCCTTGGCGACGCCGAGCCACTCGTAGGCGAGGTGCCGGTAGCGGGCCAGCCGGCCGTTGCCGTAGACCTCGGCCACCGCGCCGCTCTCCCGGAGGCTCTTCAATGCACGGGCGGCGGCCTCCTCGTCGATCTCCATGACGGGATCGCGATTGCTCTTCTGGTTGCAGCCGACGACCACCGCGTTGAGCGACAGCGGATACTGGTCGGGTGTCGTCTTGCCCTTCTCGATCAAGACGCCGAGCACCCGCCGCTCCGCCGCGTCGAGCGGCCGGATCGGCTTGCGTGCCGTGCCCTCCGCGGTCGTGCCCTCCGCGGTCGTGCCCTCCGCGGTCGTGCCCTCCGCGGTCCCGCTGCCCACGACATCCATCAGGCGAGCAGTTTCTTGATCGGCGCGCCGTCGCCGGCCACCTTGAACGGCCGGCCGGTGGGCGAGTGGATCACCTCCTCGCGCGGCAGCCCGAGCGCCTCGGCCACCGTCGCGTTGAGGTCGGCAGGTCCCACGCCGTCGGTTTCGACGGCGTGGCCACGCTTGTCGGAGCTGCCGTAGACCTGGCCTCCCTTGATGCCCGCCCCGGCGAGCATCGAGGAGAACGCCGCCGGATGGTGGTCGCGGCCGGCGTTGTAGTTGATCGCCGGCGACCGGCCGAACTCCGTCGTCAGCACCACCACCGTCTCCGCGAGCAGGCCTTCCTTCTTGAGGTCGGACAGCAGGGCGCCCACCGCCTTGTCGAGGATGCCGGCCCGCGTCGGGAGCGTGTTGTAGTCCCAGAGCGTGTTGTGCATGTCCCAGCCGCCGAGCGTCACCTCCACGCACTGCACGTTGTTCTGGATGAGCCGCCGCGCCAAAAGGCAGCCCTGCCCGAAGGCATCGCGGCCGTAACGGTCGCGGACGTCCGGCTTCTCCTCGTTGAGATCGAACGCCTTCAACTCGCCGCTCGTGAGCAGGCTCGTCGCCTCGTCGTAGAAGTCGCTGTAGCCCTTCACGCTCTTGAGCGGGTACTTGTCGCGGAACTTCTTGTCGAAGCGGTTGATCAGCGCCATGCGCTTCTCGAACGACGACTCGGTGAGGTAGCCCGGGGCCTTCGTGTTCTCGAGGCCGCGGTTCGGGTCACCGATCGGCAGCGGGCTGAAGGTGGGGTCGAGAAACCCGGCCGCCGGATGGCGGGCCGGCGCCCCGACGAGCACCGTGTCGGGAAGCGTCTTGTTTTGCCGGCCACGGAGTCGCTGCATCCAGGGACCGAGCGAGGGATGACGCTCGGTCGCGATCGACTCGTAGCTCGTGCGCATCAGGTACTCGCCCTGCTCGTGATCCGCCGTCTGGGTGGTCATCGAGCGGATCAAGGCGATGTCACTCATCTGCGCCGCCAGCGAGGGCAGGTATTCGCTGAGCTTGATGCCCGAGACGGCGGTGCCGACGGCTCCCGTCTGGCCCTGTGTCTCCTTGGAGTCCGGCTTCACGTCGAACGTGTCGAGGTGCGTCATGCCGCCGGCCATGTAGAGGTAGATGAGCCGCCGGGGCTTGCCGCCGGGCGCTGCGGCCACCGCCGCGCTCAAGGCCGGCATCATGCCCACGCCGAGCATCGCCTTGGCGGTGTGCTCGAGCCACCGCCGCCGACTCACGCCATCCAGCTTCGCAAGGATCTCTCGCATGACCGCTCTCCTGACGTTGCACCACTCCGTATCGCAAAGACGACCGTCGCCCGCGTCCGCTACTGCACGAACATGAACTCCCGCGTGTTCACCAGCGACCAGACGACGTTGCCGAACGCCACGGCCGCCACCTGCTCGCCGCGCACCTGCGAGATCGCCGTGGCCAGCTCCTCGGCGTCGGGCTCGCGGTTGAGGATCGACAGGAACACCACCTTCACCGCGTCGCTGACGTTCTTCTTCTTGACGATATTGTTGTAGATCGTCGAGCCCTCGGCCAGCAGCATGTGCGTCACCGGGCCGTTGTACATGAAGAGCACCTGCGGCACCGATCCCTGCGTGGACGACGCCGAGATGAGCTCGCGATCCGACTGGCCGAACATCCGCAGGAAGTGGTTCGGCGGCATCGGCGACGGCAGTTCCGAGGCCCGGGCCATGAGCACGTTGCGGTCGTACTTCGCCCGATACTTGTCCTGCGCCTTGTTCCGCATCTGATCCAAGGCGGCGACCTTGTCCCGCGACGCGAGGATCCGTTCGGCCGTGTCCTTGCCGAGGTCCACGGCGACGGCCTCCTTGTAGAGCGTCGCCGGGATCTCCTGGAAGCCGGGCTCGGGCCGGGCCAGCGTCAGGAAGGAGTCCCAGGCCTGCTCCGCGGTCATCCGCCGCAGCATCGGTCCCGGGAAGTGATAGGGCGTGCCGATCGCCACTTCGTGGTCGAAGCTCTGCCGCTGGTAGGTTTCGGAGTTGAAGAGGATCCGCAGATACTCCTTCATGTCGAAGTCGAGCCGCTTCATCTCGGCCTCGAGAAACTTCATCAGCGCCGGATTCTCGGCGACGGTCGAATCCATCATGTCGTCGACCGGCTCGATCTGGCCGGCGCCGAAGACCTGCTTCCAGAGCCGGTTGGCGATCGTCACGGCAAACCGAGGGTTGTCCTTGCTCGTGAGCCACTGGGCGAACGCCTTCCGCGGCGATTCACCCGGCGCGAGTGTCACCTCGCCGCCGAAGAGCGTCTTGGGCTGCACCACGTCGCCCGGCTTGGCGTCGCTGTAGGCGTAATCCTTCGGCAGCTGGATCTTCCGGCCGAGGTTGTCGTTGACGATCTTCATGTTCGTCCGCAGATGGGCGTCGAACTGGTAGGACCGCTGCCGGCGGTCCTCCTCCTCCTGCTCGATCGCGGCGTACTCGTCGTGCAGCCGCTTGTTGGGGTCCTCCGACCAGAACCGCTTGTCGCCGCCGTAGGTCTGCGTTTGCGTCGGGAAGACGAACGCGGCGGTCTGGTAAAACTGCTTCTGCGTCCACTTGTCGAAGGGATGGTTGTGGCACTGGGCGCAGCCGATCCGGGTGCCGAGGAAGATGCGGATCGTGTTGTTCACGTTGTCGAGCGGCATGCCGGGGTCGCGCTGGAGGTAGCCCGTCGCGGGGTTCTCCCAGATGAGCCCCTCGGCCGCGAGCATCTCGTGGACGAACTCGTCGTAGTGCTTGTTCGAGGCGAGCGACTGCTTGATCCACTGCCGCCACGGCTCGCCGCGCACGTCCTCGCTGAGCCGGTCGCGGTAGCGGAGGATGTCGGCCCAGTAGTTGAAGAAGTGGCTGGCGTAGCCCTCGCTGCCGAGCAGTTCGTCGATGAGCTTCGTGCGCTTGTCCGGGTCGGTGGAGGCGAGGAACGACGTCGTCTGCCGGTAGGACGGGATCGTGCCGACGATGTCGAGGTAGATCCGCCGCACGAACTGCTCGTCGGTCGTCCGCGGCATCGGCTCGACCTTGTGCTCGGCGTAGTTGGCGGCCACGAGCTTGTCGATCTGCCGGGCCGACTTCATCGCCTGCGCGTGCCGGGCGGGATCGACGGGCTTGGAGACGAGCTCCAGGCGGGGCGTGTCGTCGACGGGCGCGGCGGCGGGCTTCTTGTCCTTGTCCTTGGCCTTGTTCTTGTCGTTCTTCTTGGCGATCGCGTCCTCGAGTTCCTTGGCCTTGGACGTGTCGGCCTTGACCGCCTCGAGGTCGCTGCCCTCGAGCGATTTGCCGTCGACGACGGCCTGCTTGCGGCGGGCCTGCGACCGGCCGAGGTAGGCGCCGATCAGCTTGGGGTCGAGCTCGATGGCCTTGGTGAAGTCGTCGACGGCGGGGCCGAACTCCTTGGCGGCAAGCCGGGCGTTGCCGCGGCCGACGAAGGCGTCGCCGCTCTTGGGATCGAGCGTGATCGCCTCGTCGAAACACTTGATCGCGCCGGCGGCGTCCTTCTGCTGGGCGTGGATGAGCCCGCGGGTGTAGTGGGCGCGGGCCAGCTTCGGGGCACCGGCGATGGCGGCGTCGGCGTCGGCCGCGGCCTTCTGCAGATCTCCGGCCATGCCGACGAGCAGGGCGCGGTCGCAGAGCGCCTCGGGCAGGTTCGAGTCGATTTCGAGCGCCTTGGTGATGTCGGCGACCGCCTCCTTGAGATTCGGCTTGCTCGACTGCATCGCCTTGGCGATGCGGGCCGCGCCGCGGCGCTCGTAGGCGATGGCGAGGGCGGGATCCGCCTTCAGCGCCTCGCCCTGCTCCCAGATCACGCTGTCGTACTCGCCCCGCGCACCGCGGGCGAAGCCGCGGTGGCTCTGCGCCAGCGCGGCCTTCGCCTTGGTCCAGCCGGGCGCCTTGTCCGAATCCTTCTGCAGGCAGCGGTCGAAGCTGCGGACGGCCTTCTCCCATTCGTGCCGCGCGAGGTAGGCCACGCCGCGGTTGAAGTGGCACTCGAAGTGGTCGTTCTTCTCGAGGATGCCGAAGTAGGCGCTGTCGATGGCCTGCAGGTACTTGCCCTGTGCGTGGAAGGCGGCGGACCGCTTGGCGAAGGCGTCGGCCCGCAGGGCGACGAGCGCCGGCTCGCGGCCGGACTGCCCGGTGACCTTCTCGAAATCCTTGATCGCCTCGTCGAGCTGGCCCTTGCCCTGCCGGGCGCAGCCGCGCAGGTAATACGCCGGGCCGCATTTCTCATCGGCCGCGATCGCCTTGTCGGCGGCGGTGATGGCGTCGTCCCACTTGCCGGCGTCGACGAGGGGCTTGGCCTGGGCCACGAGCGCCTCGGCCTCGGCCTGCTTGGGCGTCGGGGCCGGCTCGGCGGCGACGAGCCCGCCGCCGGCCGTGGTGAGCACCGCCACCGCCGGAAGCAGCAGCGCGGCCGCGACGCAGAGGGCCATCGCATGCCCACGGGCCACGGCACCGCTCTTGACCGTGCCGGGCCACACGTCGCATCCCCGCGTGTCGAGTCGCCGCATGTCGAGTCGCCGCATGTCGCACCCCCGTGACGAAGCTGTCGCGTTGCTGGACGACGCGTGGCGGAACGTGACCGCCGCCGGCGTCGCGCGGGGGTCGGGAATCCCTCTTCCCGACGGCCTCCCCGCCAATCGACCAGATCATAGCACGGTTTCCGGCGGCCCCAACAGGCCAGTCGGCCGTGCGGAAGCCACGGCCCGCGGCCGGCGTGGGGCCGTCAGCCGCCCCGCCGCCCGCCACGGGGGCGTGGGCCGGCCGGCCCGTCAGTGGGGGCAGCCGGCCGGGCTGAACAGGACGCTCGCCTCGTTGCCGCGGGCGGCCACGTAGGCGATCAGGTCGAGCACCTCGTCGCGGGTGAGCTTGTCGAGCAGCCCCTTCGGCATGATCGACACCGGCGAGGTCGACCGCTCGTCGATCGCGCTCTTGCTGATGCGCAGCGGCTCGGCCGAGGCCACCGGGTTGGCCACGATCGCCACCTCGGTGGGCGTCTCGGCGACGACCAGCCCCGTCACCGACTTGCCGTCGCTGGTGACCACCGTGGTGGAGCGGAACTTTTCGTCGATTTTCAGCGACGGCTCGAGGACGTGCTTCGTGATCTCCAGCGGCGTCATCTCGGTGGAGAGCTTGGCCAGCTCCGGGCCGAAATTGTTGCCCGCGTCGCCGAGCTTGTGGCAGGCGACGCAGCTGGCCGTCCGGAACAGCTCCCGGCCGTGCACGAACGACCGCCCCTTCTCCATGCCCGCCACGCTCTCCTGGAGGTCGGCGAGGGTCCACTCCGTCCGCGGGCGTCGGTCCTTGAGCAGGTCGTCCTGGATCGGCAGCGGATGCGCCGCGAGGTAGGCGGCCGGGTCGGCGAGGTAGCCCTCGAGGTCGTCGACGACGTACATCGCCCCGTACATCCGCCGCCAGTGGCCCGGGTAGGTGCAGACGTAGGGATAGACGCCCGGCTTCGTCGGCGGCGTGAAGGTGACCTTCTGCGACGACTGCGGCTGCAGGAGCGTGCTGGCCACGAGCACGTCGGGACTCGCGGGCACGAAGCTGCGGCGGGCGAAGGCGGGGTTCTGCGCCTCCTGCTCGGCCAGCTCGCCGAGCGCCTGCATCGTGCCCGGCCGGGCGACGACGAAGTTGTGCGGCATCACGTCGGCGTTCTCGAGCACGAAGAGCACCGGCTTGCCGGCCTGCACCGCGATCGTCTCCCGGTCGTAGGCCATCCGCTCGTAGACCGTGCCGATCCGCACCACGCGCACGCCCAGCTCGGCCAGCTCCGCCCGCCGCATCTTGCCTTCTGCCGCGGGCAGGCGGGTGGTGAGGTTTTCGGCGAACTGCCAGGCCGCCAGGCCGGCGTCACTCGACCGCTCCTCGTTCGTGGCCTGCCGCATCGCGGCCACCAACGTGTCGAGCAGCGGCGCCGCCTCCTCCACCGGCCAGGCGGCGACGGGGATCGTCGCCAGCGCGCGGATCGCGGCGTCGCGGTCGACCCCCTCCCGCACGAACCCGGCGATCCGTCGGAACGTCTCCGCCTCGCGGCCGCGCACGCCCGCGAGGGCCGTGAACGCCGCGCGGCGCACCGCGGCCGAGAGCCGCTCGCTCTCGCCGACGAGGGGAAACTCCGCCGCCAGCGACGGCGCCGGCTGCTGCTCGAGCGTGAACGTGGCGACGCGGTTGGCGTCGAGCACCTTGAGCGTGAAGTTCTTGAGGCGGTCGCCGAGGCCCCCTTCGCGGTTGTGGATCACGATCCGCTCGATCCGCTGGTCGGCGCCGAGATCGACCTCCCACCACGGGTCGTCGGTGCCTTCGACGGAGTGGGTCTGGCCCCCCTTGTCGTAGGCGGGGTGGGTGTTGCCGTCGATCGCACGGGCCGCGTCGCCGCCGTGGGCCGTGTTCTTCTGGGTCGCCTTGCCGCGGCGGGCGACGTTCGCGCCGCCGGCGAACACCTCCACCTCGGCGAGCGTGAGCGTGCGCTGCCGGCCGGGGAGCTCCACCCGCACGAAACGGCCGAGCGATCCGGGGGGGCCCTGCTTCGCTCCCGGCAGTCCGTCGAGCAGCGGCATGATCCGCTCGTAGAGCCGCGTGCGCACGGCGGGATCGCCGACGAGCGGCAGCGCCTCGACGAGGTCGAGCAGCCGCCGCGGCTCGGCGCCGGCGAGCGCCCACACCTTCGCCACGGCGTCGCCGTCGGCGCCGGCGGCCACGGCGTCGATGTTCATGAGCCCCACGTAGCCGATGCGGCGCATGGCCGGCCGGCGGGCCCCGGTGGCCAGTTGCTCCATGTCGCCGCGGAGCTCGGCCAGCTCCTGCTTCGGCCGCCCGAGCAGCACGCGGATCAGGTCGAAGACGGTGTTGGAATCGACCGCCGCGTCCTTGCCGGCGGCGTTCTCCCGCGCGTCGAGCGCCTTGAGCGCGTTCACCGCCGTCTTCACGACGGTCGTGCCGTCGGCCTTCGCGAGCGCCTCCACCGCCTCGAGCCGCAGCCGCTCGTCGATGCCGCCCCGCAGCAGCATCTCGCGGTAGACGAGCGTGCCGCGCGGCTCCTGTGCGAGCTCCTCGTTGGACATCGATCCGTAGAGGTAGCGCCGGCCGGCGTCGGTCTCGAGCGCCACCGGCTGCCGGGCGTCGCGGGCCCGCTTGAACTCCGGCTCGAGCACGCGGGCCGCCTCCTTGACGACGTATTCCATCTGCCGGTCGATCGACCGCTCCCGGGCGATCGCCAGCGCCTCGACCGCCTCGGCCGCGCGCAGGAACGTCGCCGTGCGCACGGCCTCGAGCCGCACCCGCGGGCTGTCGTCGGCCGCGGCCTTCCGCACCATCGCGAGCGCCGTCGGCAGGGGCACCCGCGGATCGGTGTCGGCGAAGGGCCGCTCGACGATCTGGCCGAGCACCCGCATGGCCGCGGTGCGGGCCCGCGGATCCTTCGCGTCGAGCAGGGCCCCGAGCAGGTCGAGGGGCACCTGGTCGAAGTGCCGCAGCGTCCAGAGGGCCTCGACCGCGTGGTGCTCGTAGCCCTCCGCCCCGCGGTCGAGCCCGGCGAGCCACGTCTTCACCGCCGCCACCACCTCGGCCTCCGGCCGGCCCGAAAGCTCGAGCCGCGCCCGGTAGCGCACGCGGTCGATCGGATCGGCGAGCAGCGCGACCAGCTCGGGCACGCTCCGTCCGGCGATCGGCACCGGCTTCGCCGTCGGCCGGTCGGCCATCACCACCCGGTAGACGCGGCCGTGGACGCGGTCGCGGCTGGGGTCGCGGAGGTTGTGCTGCATGTGGCCGATGATCGGGTTCTGCCAGTCGCAGAAGTAGATCGCGCCGTCGGGGCCGAGCTCGAGGTCGGCGGGGCGGAAGTTCGGATCACTCGAGGAGACGATCGGCTCCACCTCGACCGCCTCGGGGTAGGACTCGGCCATGGTCTCGACGGCGTCGTGCTTGAAGGCATACTGCAAAATGCCCTGGAAGCCGATCACGTTGCCCACGAGCAGGTTGCCCTGCAGCTCCGCGGGGAAGTGGCCGCTCGAGAGAAACTCGACGCCCGGGCAGGGCCGCGTGCGCTGCTTGTAGACGGAGGGCGCGCCCGAGTGCTTGTCGAGGCCGTCGAGCCGCGTGGAGAACACGCTGCCCCAGTAGGGCACCGCGCCGGTGCCGTCGACCACGATGTCGTCGCCCCAGCGGCCGAAGGCGTGGCCGTGGGGATTGGCGAAGGCATACGACGTGTAGAGGCCGAACTTGCCGGTCCGCGGCTCGTAGCGGAACACCGCACCGTTGGCGACGCGGGCGGGCGGCCCCCAGGGCGTCTCCCCCTGCGAGTGATGGAACGTGCCTTCCTGGAAGTAGAGGCTGCCGGACGGGTCGAGCGTGAAGCTGTTGGCGGCGTGGTGTGTGTCGGCCGAGTCGAGGCCGCCGACGAGGAACCGCTTCACGTCGTAGACGTCGTCGCCGTCGGTGTCCTCGAGGTAGAGGAGATTCGGCACCTGCGCGACGATCACCCCCTTGCCCCAGAACTCGAAGCCGGTGGGGTTGTGGAGGTCGGCGGCGAACGTCTTGATCCTGTCGGTGCGGCCGTCGCCGTCGGTGTCCTCGAGGATGAGGAGCTTGTCGTTCATCGCCTCGTCGGGCCGCCAGTGGGGGTAGGTCGGCCACGCGGCCACCCAGAGACGCCCCTTCGTGTCGAAGCTCATCTGCACCGGGTTGATCAGCTCGGGAAACCGCCCCTCGTCGGCGACCAGCTCCACCTTCATGCCCGGATGCACGGTCATCTTCGCGATCGAGTCCTGCCCGGAGAGGAACTCGTGCCGGCCCCCTTCGAGCGGGCCCGGCTTGTTGGTCACCACCGGGATCAGCTCGGGCAGGCCGACGTCCTCGACCGCGGGGAGCGGCGCGTCGGGCTTGTCGAGCGTGGCCGCCGTGGCCCAGATCCGCCGGTCGCGGTTGGCCGTCTTCACGTCGAGGTATTCGAGCTCGCGCTGGGCGACCTCGTAGTTGGTCTGGCCGTCGACGAACTTCAGCCAGGCCCGGCCGCCGTAGGTGGAATAGCCGTCGGTCACGCGGTAGCGGTGGAACCAGAAGAAGTTCTTGTCGGCCACGGCCCGCTGCAGCCGGTCGAGCGCCTTGGGATCGCGGACGGGGTGGGTGCCGAAGAGGGATTCGTCGACGATCCGGGCGATCTCACGGTCGCCGCGGGCGTTGGGATGGATGCCGTCGACGGTGAGCGGCTCGGCGATGCGGGCGTAGAATTCCCGCGTGGGCGTGAAGAGGTCGACGTACTGCACGCCGGCGGTCTTGCAGACTTCGGCCAGCGCCGCGGAGTAGAGGGCGAGATTGGCGTCGTGGGCCTTGCCGTCGGGCCAGTGCGGCCGGGCGAGATCCTCATGGGCGATCGGGGAGAACATCACGAGCTTCGGGGCACGCACGCCGTTGTACTTCTGTGCGAGCGTGTGCCTGATGAAGGCCTCGGCCTGTCCCTTGAAGGCGTCGAGCCCGGCGGGGCCGGCGTGGGATTCGTTGGCGCCGAAGAACGCGAACACGACGTCGGCCTTCGTGCCCGCGAGCTCGAAGCGGTTCTCGCGGACGGCCGCCTTGTCCCTGACGTCGTTCGGCCTGGGGACCGGGGCGGCGCCGGCGAGCCATTCGTCGGGGGTGCCGAAGTCGGTGCTCCGCAGCCGCCGCGTCGGGTCGATCTCGTCGCCGTCGTAGGCGAGGTTGCGGATCACGAGCCGCGCCTGCGGGAAGCGGCTGTGGAGGAGCGTCTCGAGCCAGCCGGTGTGCTGCATGGCGTCGGCGACGCCGCCGCCGATGATGCAGATGTGGTCTCCCTCCTGGATCTCGAGCCGCTCGGCGCGGGCGGAAACCGCGGGGAGCGCGAGCCCGAGCAGGACGGCACAGCGCAGGACGACACGG
>Ga0209189_1000173_pt1 | contig 56127 bp, 56 predicted proteins | sample C_130820_EF_Meta_FD_187308 | JGI IMG/M metagenome (GOLD analysis project Ga0209189, IMG submission 187308) | Freshwater microbial communities from Lake Croche, Canada to study carbon cycling - C_130820_EF_MetaG (SPAdes) (version 3) | ecosystem: Environmental > Aquatic > Freshwater > Lake...
GGAACTCCGCAGCCGCCTTCGTGTCCTTTTTCACATGGCTTTTGCGGGGAACCTTGAGCTTGCCTCCCAAGCGACGGATGGTTTTGCGCACTCCGCTTTCGGTGAGCGTCTTTCTGGTTCCCTGACCGCAGTCCACCCAACCGCCTTCTTGTTCCAACAAGGAGATGAAACAAGTATTTCCTATGCAGCTTTAGTTCCGTAGTCTGAGCACATGGAAAGAAGTGTCACCCCATCCGAGATCACTGTGCGGCGTGCATCGGAGCGCGGCTTGGCCGATCACGGATGGCTTTGCAGTCGCCATACTTTCAGTTTCGCGGATTACCACGACCCCTCACACATGGGCTTCAGAAGCCTGAGGGTGATCAATGATGACATAGTCGCAGCAGGCCGAGGTTTCCCCGAGCATCCTCACCGCGATATGGAAATTTTTAGCTATGTCTTGGAAGGTGAGTTGGCCCACCGCGACAGCCTCGGCAATGAACGCATCCTCAAGCCTGGGCAGATCCAGCTCATGAGCGCCGGAACAGGCGTGAGGCACAGTGAGTTCAATCCATCCGCCACGGAGCCCGCACATTTCCTCCAAATCTGGATTCAACCCCGTGAGCATGGTCTCAAGCCCTCCTACACCGAGTGGCATCCCTCGCCCCAAAATGCCAATGATCCCAAGGTCCTGGTCATTTCCACCGATGGTCGCAACGGCTCCGCCTGCATTCAGCAGGATGCTGAAATTTACCGCATCCTCCTAGAGCCTGGCCAGTCGCTGCAACATGAAATCCGTTCAGGGCGAGGCATTTGGCTTCAGATTGCCGAGGGTTCGCTTTTCTTGAATGGTATCACTCTGGAAACAGGGGATGCTGCAGCCACGGAAGTATCCGGCTTTCTAACATTGACCGCCAACTCAAGGACCAATGCTCTTCTTTTCGATCTCCATTAAATACGAACCCAATCCATGAAACACATCTACAACTTCACTGCCGGCCTTTTGGGCTTCGTTTTTATCGTATTTGGGGTGAATTTCTTCCTGAAATTCATCGCCATACCCCAACCGCCCGAGGGCTCACCAGCGGCTATGTTTATGGGGGGTATGTTCCTCGGCGGCTTCCTAGCCTTTGTCAAAGTTCTTGAAATCCTCGGCGGAATTCTCGTGGCGATTCCCAGAACGCGCAACCTCGGCCTGCTGATTTTAGGCCCGATCATTGTGAATATCGCCGCCTTCAATTTCTTTTTCTTCGGTCCCTTGGCTTTGCTTCAGCCTCCCGTTTTGCTTGTATCGGTATTGGCTTTAATCCAAGTCGTGGCGGCACGCCGCGCATTCCTGCATTTTATCACCAGCAAAAATTAATCTGATGTCGAACACCGCACTCTTCCAACCCCTCCAACTTGGCGCTCTCGAAGTGCCCAACCGTATCTTCATGGCGCCACTCACACGTTGCCGGGCCGAAGCCGAGCATGTGCCAGGTGAACTCATGGCGGAACACTACGCCCAGCGGGCTTCTGCGGGTCTCATCATCGCCGAGGCCACGATGGTCATCGAAGGAAACTCGGCCTTCTACGCCGAGCCTGGGATTTACTCCGAAGCCCAGATTGCCGGTTGGCGCAAAGTGACAGATGCCGTCCACGCCAAGGGCGGAAAAATCTTTCTTCAGCTCTGGCACGGCGGTCGCGCTTGTCCCTCGTTCTTCAATGGAGGCGCGCAGCCAGTGGCACCCAGCCCCCTGGCAATCACGAATGACGAGGTGCACACGCCGGATGGAAAGAAGCCCTACGACTTACCACGCGAACTCCGCGATGAGGAAATACCTGCCATCGTGGCCGGCTTTAAAAAGGCCGCCGAAAACGCCAAGCTAGCTGGCTTTGATGGCATTGAAATCCATGCCGCCAATGGCTACCTGATCGACGAATTTCTTCGTGACGGCGCTAATAAACGCACCGGACCCTATGGCGGCCCTATCGAAAATCGCGCCCGGTTCTTGCTCGAAATCCTGGAAGTCGTTTCCTCCGTATGGGGCCCCGGTCATGTCGGCGTTCGCATCTCCCCGCTGAATAGCTTCAATAGCATGACCGACAGCGATCCCGTGGCCTTGGCAACATGGTTGGCCAAGCGCCTCGACAGCCTGCATCTCGCTTATCTCCACGTGATGCGCGCCGAGCTGCTTGGTCAGCAGCACGCCGATGTGCTCACGCCCGTCCGCGAAAACTTCTCCGGCGTCCTCGTGTCCAATATGAGCTACACACCTGCCGAGGCCTCGGATGCCATCGCTAGTGGCAAAATCGACGCGGTGGCTTTCGGAACCAGTTTCCTTGCAAATCCCGATCTCCCTGCGCGCATCCAACTCGAGGCGGAATTGAATCAACCGGACCCTGCCACATTCTACTCTTCCGGTCCTGTTGGTTATACGGACTACCCGACGCTTGCTTCCTGAAAAAAGAGGCACTTTGCTGAAAAGCAGCGATATTGATCTTCGTGAAATCATTAAATCTTATCGCTGCATTCCTACTTGTGCCTGCCGTGCAATCTGCGCTGGCGAAGGATAAGGAAACAGACCGCCAGCCTCTGATCATTCCCGTCGCAGGCTCTGGTCAGTCCACCACCTCGCCATTGGGAGCTTCCCTGACGACCCGCACCTCCACCGGTCAAAGCTTCTCAACCACCCAACTCGGCAGCACGACGATCACACGCGACACCTCAGGCCATACCTGGCGCACGACGAAAGTCGGAAGCAGCTACGTTACCCAAGGGCCAAATGGGCAAACTCAGACGACGACGAAACTGGGGAACAGCTACATAACCCGCGATTCCTCCAGCGGCTCAACTCTCACCACGGCCCCGCTCGGGAATTCCTATCAAACACGCTCAAACACCGGCGCAAGCTGGTCCACAAGCCCGCTAGGAAACAACTACATCACTCGCGAAACTGCGTCCGGAAAGGATTCCAAGCCCACTCTGATCGTCATCCCAAAGGCGAAATAAATGACGCCTCGCAGAGTGTAGGAATGACGGGATTGCTCTGTGCCCTGGAGGTCTTCATTGGCGTGCAATAAGACTCATCGCCGCCCTCGGCGGACGCGATCATGGTGTAGGTTACTGAATTGACAGGCCCTGTGGTGCTCGTAGCTTTTCATAGTGATGGAGGGTTTATTTTTTATGCGCAGAGCGTCGAATTTTCACACTGCGAAGTGTGGGGGAGGGTGGCTTTGCCGCATTTTTCCTTGGGATTTGCACAGTCTGCGGCCCTTCCTTACGCAGCTTCCTTGCCTCTTTTTGCTGATGACTTTTCTGGGTGCTTGCGCCTCTCAAGGTGATGCGCGCGGGAGGGAACGCATATCGGTTTACTCGACAGCCTATCTCACGGATAACAATACGATCGCCTTCGCCTCACAGTCCGGCAAAAAGCCAGAGCCCAAACCCCGACAGGACTGGGTTTGGAGAGGTGACGGTATTTTGGGCACGCCTTCCATCGAGATCAATCTCAGCACCCAATCAGCCGTGTTTTTCAAAGATGGGGTCGAGGTAGGGCGTTCTCCTGTCTCCAGCGGTCGCGAGGGCTACTCCACGCCTGCAGGCAGTTTTACGATTTTGCAGAAAAACAAAAACCATGTATCGAGCCTCTACGGTGACTATGTTGATGCAGAGGGTAATGTCGTCGTCGCAAATGTGGCGTCGAATCGCGATGCCCGTCCGCCGGGAACGACCTTTCGAGGCGCACCCATGCCATATTTCATGAGAATCTGCGGAGGCGTCGGTATGCACGCCGGTTATCTCCCTGGCTACCCTGCCTCACATGGTTGCATCCGCATGCCACGCGGTGCTGCCCAGTCCTTCTTCGAAAACGCCAAAGAGGGAACTCCCGTTCGGGTTGTCCGCTAATCCGTCTGGCGGTAATTTTTAACTACTGGGTAGTCTTCCCAGCGGCATTCTGCCTACTCGAAGACCAGACCGGTGGGAAGTGGGGTTCGGATGCGTGCGCGGAGGCGGGTGAGGAGGCTGTAGAGTCCAAAAAATGTGCGATTGAGATAGATCGTGTCGGCTGAGCCTCTTTGTCCCCGAATACCCCGCAGGGTATCGTTTTTTCTATTTTCTTCGCCCAGTTCGTAGATGGCACTCATGAAGGCTGGGTCGCCGAAATCAAACTGGCCCGTGCGAAAGGGGCGGGCGAGAAGTTCGAGGGATTTTTTGCAGAGCTCCATCAGGTGGGTGCGCTGAGCAGGCGTGTCTGTCGGCAAGAGAATGGCCATGGACTCCATCGTAGCGGCGAGGCGTGCGGGGTTGGTTTCGAGTGCAGGATCGAGAAAGGCGAATTGTTTGGTGTGGAATGCAGCGTCGATCGTTTTTGTGCAACCGAAGTCGAGAACGCACAGGCTGTCACCGCTGATGAGGAAGTTTCCAGGGTGAGGATCTGCGTGGAAAACTCGGAGATCGTGAATTTGGTGTGCGTAGAAATCCCAGAGCGCTTGTCCTATGCTGTCGCGCAGGTCTTGTGGTGCTGGGCCATCCGCAAAGACATCGAATGGCTCGCCATCCATCCAATCCATCGTAATCACTCTTCGGGTGGAAAATTCTGGGTGGTATTCCGGGAAGCGAATCTGCGGCAGGTGTGCGCAGGCAGCAGAGAGGTGCATCGCGCTACGGAGTTCCTTTTCGTAATCGGTCTCCTCCAAGAGGCGGGTTTCGACCTCCTTGAAATAGGCGGCGACATCGCGCTCTCTCAGGCCGAGAATTTGTAGAGCGATGGGCTTCACCACGCCGAGGTCGCTGCGAAGGCTTTCGGCCACTCCTGGGTATTGGACTTTGACGGCGAACGCACGCCCGCCGCGCGTGGCGCGATGCACTTGGCCAATGGAGGCGGCATGTGCGGCCTGGGGTTCAAAAGTGTCAAAAACCTCTCGCGGATCTTTCCCAAACTCTCTGCGAAATGTTCGGACGACGAGTGGGTAGGAGAGCGGCGGGGCGGAATACTGGGCGCGGGCGAATTGCTTCGCGTAGGCGGGTGGTAGCAGGGATTGGTCAATGCTGAGCATCTGAGCCAGCTTGAGTGGGCCACCCTTCAATTCGCTGAAAGTGCGAAAAACCTCGCTGGCGTTTTTTTCTTGGAGAGCGTCTGGATCTGCTTGGCCTGAGGTCGCCTGGCGCCCGTAGTGCTTGAGGTAATTCATCCCGACTCTTGCGCCCGCTCCTGCGAGCGCAGCCATGCGGTCGAGTCGATTGCTACGGATGCTCTCCTGGGTGCTCAAGACATCTTCCCCCAGACCGAGGGTGTGAGAAAGCGGGCGAGATCGAATGCGGAGTCGATCGCTTGTGTGCGTATGACATCAAAGGCAAAGGCGACGGTTTTTTCAATGAAGGCATCTGTGCGCTCGAAGCGTTGGCTCTCGTCCTTGAGAAGGAAGGCGATCACAGCGCGGAAGTGAATGTATAAAACAGCGGGGTAGAGCGCCTGAAGGGGCCCTCGGGAAGCGATTTCGCTGGTGGAAATGCCGTGGGAAACAATGTCAGACGCAAAATTTTTGAAATGCTCCTCGAAGGCTTTGAGAAACGGGGGCGATGCCACGGGCGCAAGGTGGCTGAAGCGGGTGAGCATGAGCGAACGCCAGTCCAGCGAGGACTCTGTGAATGCAAAAAGAAAGGTGAGATAGCGATGCCGGGCCGAAAAATCTTTCCACTCCGCTCCACTCGAAACGCTGGTGACCAGATGCGAAATCCAATCGCCCCAGATTGCACTCTCGACGCTCTCGAGAGATGCAAACTCATGAAAAAAATCCCTCTCAGCGAGGTTCAGAGCTTTGCAGAAGGCGTGCACCGTATGCGGAGGTGTGCCGTGTTCGCGGAGGTGTGCTGTGTAGGCTTCGAGGATGCGTGTCCGGTTTTCCATGGTCTCAGTAAATAGTATACGCCTAGCAGTCAGGGGTCGATGCGCAGGGAGTGCGAAATCAAAGTTTCGGAAGCGAGAGCGCCGGTGATGGAAGCGCAGTCCGGAAAGGGTGGTGGAGCCTAGGGGATTCGAACCCCTGACCTCCTCAATGCCATTGAGGCGCTCTACCAACTGAGCTAAGACCCCGTGAACGGGAGAAGGGGTATACTCTGCGAAAGCTTCGGGAAGATCAAGCGGGAATCTTTGCCAGAAATGCCGCGCCGATAATTCCGGCATCGTTCTGCATTTTTGCCGGTTGGACTAGGACATCAGTTTTCGCGCTCAGGTAGGGGAGGAACTTATCGGCTTTTTTGCTAATGCCGCCACCTATGATAAAGAGTTCAGGGGAGAAGAGGTTCTCTAGGGTGTCGAGGTATTCGCTCACGATTTTCGCCCACTTTTTGTAGGACATGGCCTTCTCCTCGCGAACTCTTTCGGAGCAGCGTTTCTCCGCATCTTTGCCACGGAGTGGGATGTGGCCGAGTTCTGCGTTTGGGACGAGCACGCCGTCGTGGAAGATGGCTGAGCCAATGCCGGTGCCGAATGTGAGCATGATGACAACGCCGCGTTTCCCTCGTCCGGCACCGAAGTGCATTTCTGCAACTCCAGCGGCATCGGCGTCATTCACCACCGTGACAGGTCCACCAAGATGCCTTTTGAAAAGCTTGGCGGCATCGACTTGGAGCCAAGCGTGATCGACATTGGTAGCAGAGTAGATGACGTTTTTTTTCACAATACCGGGAAACGTGACTCCGGCAGGGCCTTTGTAGTCGAAATGGGAGGCGATCTGGCCCACGACATCGGCAACAGCATTGGGAAGTGCGGGCTTGGGCGTCAGGATGCGGAACCTCTCGGCGAGGAGTTCTCCAGTTGTGGTATTGACCGGCGCCCCCTTGATGCCGGTGCCCCCGATATCGATGCCAAGAACGGTCATGATTTTTTAGATTTCGGTTCCGACGATTTTACGAAGCCTCACCATGCCGCGGTGGATGCGGGCCTTGACGGTGGAGAGTGGTTTGTCGATGCGGTCGGAGATTTCTTGTTGGGAGAGGCCGCTGAAGTAGAGCATTTCGATGACCTCCCGCTGGTCGGGATTCAGCTTCATCACAGCCGTGCGCACGAGTTCATTTTTTTCGGTCGCGCGCAGGCTTTGGGCGGGTGTGCGTGTGTCTATCGACTCCGGATTCTCAAGGCGGACCTCATCTTGGAGGCGCAGGCGGCGTTGGAGGGATCGCAGGCGGTCGATGGCTTTGTTGCGCGTCATGGTTACCAACCAAGTCACGGGTTTGCCCCGTGAGACGTCATACATGGGAGATTTTTCCCAGAGCATGAAGAGAACTTCCTGAGCGACATCCTCGGCATCGGTGTCGTTGTTGAGGACCCTGTGCGCCGTGGAGTAGATGATCCCAATGTGCCTGCGCTGAAAAATGGATAATGCCTCGGAATCACCCGTGCCCATGCGCTGGATCAGGTCAACATCGCTGATTTCAAGAGTGCTATCCATCAGCGAGGAAAATAAGCCACATACTCTGGCATGGCAACCATTTGTCGGCTCAAGTTTTCAATCTTGCGCGAGCATGGCCCTGAGGCTTGCAAAGCTTGCTGCGAGATCTTCCTCTGCCACGGGGCGGGACATGATGTCCTCATGGGATTCCGAGAGCACGCTGTCACCTTCGATTTCTTTGAGAAATGGGCTCGGGCGACAGCTCATGGCGGAGCCGAACTTCATGCGGTTCCGGCAATGGGTGATGGTCAGCGACTTCATCGCACGGGTTATGCCGACATAAAAAAGACGCCGTTCCTCATCCACCGTGCCCTCGGATTTCGAGCGCTCGTGGGGGAGAAGTCCGTCCTCCGCACCGATGAGAAAAACATGCGGAAATTCCAACCCCTTGGCGGCGTGGAGAGTGATGAGCGTAAGCCCGGTGGCGTCGTCCTTTTTGTCCTCTTCGCGTTCGCGGTTTAGCGAGAGTTCATCGAGGAAATCCTGCACACTACCGCGCTTTTTGGTCTGGTGGGTTGCCAGGGCGTTGAGGATTTCCTTTGCTCCTGATTCGCGGTTGAGCGCCTCCTCGGGCGTCTTGCAGGAGTTTTTGAGATCTTCAAAGTAGCCGGTTTCCGAAAGGTAGCCGTTCACGATGGCAAAGGCGTCCGCTCCGGGCGTGAGGAGGTGGATGCGCGCAGCGGCGAGGTCTTCTGCAAATGTCCGGATCGCTGCAGCGGTCTTGCGCGTTACCTCTGGCTCAAAAGCTGGGTCGGTAAGGGTCTCAAAGAGGCTCCGATGGTTTTTGGCACTGTGCTCGAGCGCGATCTCCACCGATGTCGCCCCGATGCCTCGTGGCGGGGTGTTGATGATGCGGAGAAGGGAAATGTCATCCTGCGGGTTAATGAGGCAGGTGATGGTGGCCAGAACATCCTTGATCTCGCGTCGGTCGAAAAAGCTTTTTCCGCCAACGAGACGGTAGGGGATTTTCATGCGGCGGAGGTTTTCCTCGAGCAGTCGAGACTGCGCATTCATGCGGTAGATCACCGCGAAATGCTCCCAGGGGAGCCCGCTTGTATTGCGGATCGCTCCGGCCTCGCCGACCACAAATTCGGCTTCTGTTTTATCATCGGCCACTGCTACGACATGCACCGGATCGCCTCCTGGGACGGAGCTCCAGAGGTTCTTCACACGGCGGCGAGGGTTGTTTTTGATGAGGCGGTTGGCCGTGGTGAGAATGGGATTCGTGCTGCGGTAGTTCTGCTCTAGGCGGATGATCTTAGGATTTGGGAAATGTTTTTCAAACTCGAGGATGTTCGATACCTCGGCGCCGCGCCACCCGTAGATGCTCTGGTCGTCATCGCCCACGACGCAGATGTTGGGCGGGTCGCCGGCTGCGAGCAGGCTCACTAGGTCGAGTTGCAGTCGGTTGGTGTCCTGAAATTCATCGACCATCATTTGCGTGTAGCGGGCGCGCCATTTGTCGCGGACATCCTGGTGTTCATTGAGAAGGCGCACGGCCTGAACGAGCAGGTCGTCGAAATCCATCGCATTCAGCGCATGCAGTTCCCGGTTGTAGCGCGCATACACTGCTCCGATCACGGTCTCGTCATCCTGCGGCGCCGCCCAGCCGTTGTTTTTCGCTTTGCTGATGAGGTTCTTCGCGAGGCCGGGATCGAGTTTTTCGTCCTTCGCCGTAACGCGGTTGATGACCTTTTTGATGAGGCCGAGTTGGTCGCCTTCGTCGAAAATGGTGAAATTATTTTTGTAGCCGATTTTGTCGGCATCAGCGCGGAGAATCCGCACACAGAGAGCATGGAATGTGGATGCTGTGATTTCATCCGCCTGCTCCTCGCTGACCATTCCCCGTATGCGCTCCTTCATCTCGCGGGCTGCCTTGTTTGTGAAGGTGACGGCTAAGATTTTTGAGGCGGGAGTGCCTGTCGAGACGAGCCAGGTGATGCGGGCGACGATAGTGCGGGTTTTGCCTGTTCCCGCGCCTGCGAGGATGAGCAGCGGGCCGTTCTCGTGTGTGGCTGCGCTTTGCTGTTCGGGATTGAGGTCGTAGAGGCGAAAACGGCTCATGGAATATCCCGGCGGGCGAAGCGGGCGAGGACTTCGGGGTAAAGTTCGTGCTCTGCCTCTTGGATGCGCGCATGGAGGGTTTCCGGTGTGTCTCCGGGGAGGATGGAGACTTCGGATTGGGCGATGATTTCGCCTGTGTCCATGCCCGAATCGACAAAATGCACGGTGCAGCCGGTTATCTTGACGCCAGCCGTGAGTGCCTGCCTCCAGGCTTCCAAGCCGGGAAAGGAGGGCAGAAGCGAAGGATGGATATTGATGATGCGGCGAGGGAAGGCTTCGAGAAGAGGAGCTTTGACGAGGCGCATGTAGCCTGCGAGGACGATCAGCTCTGCGCCCGATGCTTGGAGTTCCTCGACCAGCTTGGACTCGGCCTCCTCGGAAAGACGGGTTCGGAAACTTGGCTCGTGGATAACGGTCGTAGGGATTCCAAGATTGTCAGCCAGTGTGAGAATGCCGGCGTCGGCCACATCGGATGCCGCTAGGACAGGGGTGACTCTGAGATGTCCCGCCATGATTGCGGAGAGGATCGCGCGGAAGTTGGAACCTTTTCCAGAACCGAGGACGGCAATTTTAAGCTGCGGCATGATAAGCGGCATTCTGCATATCAAAGGTGGGCGAGGGGAGTCTTAAGTTTTAGGAATTTTGAGTTGCGTGTTGTCGCAGCGGCCAGACGTGACTATGAGTCGATGCGCATCCGATTTGAACTATCCACCGATGAACGTGAAATCCCGCCTCGTATCCCTTCACAAAAGGGTGGATCAGGCTTTGGACCGTTGGTTGCCGGATGAAAAGACAAAGCCCAAGACCCTGCATACAGCGATGCGCTACAGCGTTTTTGCCGGTGGCAAGCGTCTGCGCCCTGTTTTATGCCTCGCTGCGGCGGAGGCTTGTGGCGGCACCATCTCCGCAGCCATGCCCTCCGCTTGTGCCGTCGAGTGCATTCATACCTACTCGCTCGTCCACGATGACCTGCCTTGCATGGACGACGACGACCTGCGGCGTGGACGCCCGACAACGCACAAGGTATTCGGCGAGGGCATCGCTGTATTGACAGGCGATGCCTTGCTGACGGTTGGCTTCGAGATTTTGGCCCGCACCAAAGCCACCGCACGCTACGGAATGGGCGATTTTCTTTGCGAGCTTTCCAAGGCCGCTGGGAGTTCGCATCTCATCGGTGGTCAGGTCGCGGATGTCGAAGCGGAGAATCAAAAAGTCAGCCCGGCGGGTCTGGAATTCATTCATCTTGGCAAGACGGCGGCCATGATTTCTGTGAGCCTCCGGCTTGGCGCCATGTCGGCCAATGCGTCGCCGGCCGAGTGTCGCTCCTTGGGCAAATTCGGGACTCATCTGGGGCTGGCATTCCAAATTGTGGACGACATTCTGGACATCACACAAACGAGCGAACAACTCGGAAAGAGCGCCGGTAAGGATGCCGCCGCTGGCAAGGCCACCTATCCTTCAGTCTTCGGTCTCGAAAAATCCCGCAAGGAAGCGGCCCGCCATACGAAACTTGCTCTCGGAGCCCTGAAATCTCTCGGCGAGCGCGCTGCATTCCTCCGAGGCATTGCGGATTACCTCCTCAACCGCGAATTCTAATGGGTTCGCGTCTCTTCTGGCTCTCATTTGGCGGGGCTCTCCTCATCACTTCGCTATCGGCCTGGGTATCTTGGGAGTTTTTTATCAAGCCGATGGATGCCGCCGTGCGGACATCGAACCTGTTGCATGAGAAATTCCAGGGGTCCCTAGGTGTCTCCCCTCGGATCCTTGCAAATGCCGGTGTCCTCTTTTCCCAGAAAAGCGAACTCGAGAGCCTCGTTCTCTCAAGTGGCGAGGTCAGTGTGAGCGAAACATTCGAAGGTCAGAAGCCCGGCGGCGGGGATTTTTCGGCCGGTGCAAGTTTTCGCGCCGAGGGCGGAATTTTCTTTCGCGAGCCGTTTCAAATTAATGTCCGCCGCGGTGGTGTGGTCGCTGATGTCACTCTTCCACAGGTCAAAGTCCTGCGACTGGAGTTGAGCACGGCGCTTCTATTTCAGCCCGAGGATTTGCGCTGGGATGCAATGACTGAGCGCCTGCAAACTAGGATTATGAAGGGGTTGGAGCGGCGGGCTAAGCGTGAAGTGCTGGATGGCGGGCTTCTGAAGCGGGCCGAGCAAGAGCTTCGCGAAAAAGTCCGCGAAATCGTCTCGCAGGCCCGATGCGAAGTGGTTTTCGTTAGTGCTAAAGAGCCGAGTGAAGACGGGGTGTCGAATCGTTGACGCCGACCTGCTGCGAAGATAGGATTCCCGCCTTGCCAGATGACTACGCTTGACCGCTATGTTTTGCGGAAATTTTCCGTTCCTTTTCTTTACTGCTTTGCCGGGTTTGTAGGCATCTGGTTCATTTTTGATCTGGCCGACAATCTGCAGGATTTTATCCAAGGTCAGGCCTCTGCCGAGGCGCTCATCGACTATTACGCGTCGCAGGTCCCTGAAATCATCGTCATCGCGCTTCCTCTGGCCACGCTTTTAGCTTTGCTTTACTCGCTGGCGGGCATGTCGCGCTCGAACGAAATCATTTCGATGCTGGGTGCAGGGCGTAGTATTTTACGGATTCTCATGCCCTTACTGCTCGTCGGTCTTCTTCTCACCGGCGCAACCGCTTTTTTTAACTATGAGGGAGCCCCCCACGCGACTGGCATGAAAAAAGTCATCGTCGGCGACATCAAGCGAGGAAAAAAGAGCGATAAAACCATCAAGGGCCACCTCTTTCGAAACCGGGAAGATCATCGGACATGGTTTGTAGCCCGGATGTCTTTGCGTGGCGAGCGGATACAGGATGTGCAGATCCTTCAACAGGATGCTGATGGAAACATCCTCCAGCAGTGGTATGCACGGGAGGCGGTGTTTGATCCGGTTTTTGCGCGTTGGATCATGCTCGGCGGGAAGCATGTCGAGATGGATAAGGAGGGTAACATTTTGAAAAGTGAAATGCCGGGAAATATCGCCATCGAGGGCTGGTCGGAGACGCCTTGGCGCATTTCGAGCTCCATGCTCAATGCGGATTTTCTCTCTGTGCCGGAGCTGAACGACTACCTGAAATACAACGCCGATTTTCCCGAGAACCGCCTTGCCGCCTATCGCACCCACTGGCACTACCGATGGGCGATGCCGGCCGTTTGTTTTCTCGTCATTTTCGTGGCGGCGCCATGCGGCATCGTTTACTCGCGGCGAGGGGTTTTAGGTGGCGTTGCTTTGGCAATCGGCATGTTTTTCTCTCTCGTCTTTTTTAGCAGCCTCTTCATAGCCCTCGGAAAGGGCGGGCGCGTCTCGCCTTTCACCGCAGCCTGGGGGCCGATGATCGCTTTCTTTATCGTGGGCCTTGCTCTGCTCTGGATGAAGTCAACCAACCGCGAGATGCCAAAATTCAAAATACCTGGACTTTCATGATGCAAGCCGACTGGGAGATCAAATCACGCGCCCACACCTGCGCTCGCAGTGGATACGAATTCCGCGAGGGTGACTACTTTTACACGCTCTTGATTCGCGAGGGAGATGGATTCCGCCGCGAAGACCTCTGCGAAGACGCTTGGAAGAGTCGGAATGACAACATCCAGCCCTTTTCCTTCTGGCGTTCGAAATACGAACCACCCGCCGCCGCTGCTCCCGAGGCGATGGCCAAGGACGATGCCGAGAGTCTCCTCCGCCGCCTGATCGCCGAGAACAAACCATCCCACAAAAACGCGTGCTACATTCTGGCTCTCATGCTTGAGCGTAAAAAAATGCTTCGCCCTGTTCAGAGTCGCGATGAGGACATGCTCGTTTACGAACATGTGGTAACGAGTGAGACAATAGTCATCGCAAATCCTCATCTCAGCTTTGACCAAATTCCAGACGTCCAACGCGAGGTCGGGGCGCTTTTGGAACACGGGGCCTGACATGTCGTCAGGGCCGCTTCTCTTCCTCGCCCCCATGGCGGGGGTAACGAACACTGTTTTCCGCAGCCTTTGCAAAGATCTGGGAGCGGATGTCCTCACGACGGAGTTTGTCTCTGCCGAGGGGATCCTTCACCGAAATGAGCGCACGCGTCGGTATTTGGAATTCCAGCCAGCGGAGCGTCCGTTGGGTATTCAGCTTTTTGGGGCTGATCCTTCGCGCCTTGCAGAAGCCGTGAAAGCTGTTGTCGACTGGGTCTCACCGGACTTCATCGACCTCAATTTCGGTTGTCCGGTCAACAAAGTCGTTTCCCGCAACGGAGGCTCGGCTTTGCTCAAGGACTGCCCGCTTCTAGCGAGTGTGGCTCGCGAGGTTGTCGCAGCGGCGGGCAGCTTGCCTGTTACTGCCAAAATTCGCATTGGGTGGGATTCCCGCTCGGTCAATGCCTTGGAAACCGCTCGTATCTTAGAAGGCGAGGGGATTTCGCGTCTCGCAGTCCATGGACGCACGAAGGAGCAGGGCTACACAGGCGAAGCGGATTGGCAAGTGATCGGAGCTGTGGCGAATACAGTGAAAATTCCCGTCATTGGAAACGGAGATATCGATTCTGCGACGGTGGCGCTTCAGCGGCTGAAAGAAACAAATGTGGCGGGACTGATGATCGGTCGTGCCGCGATGTGCCATCCCTGGATCTTTCGCGAAATCCGCTTGGCGATTGATGGCGGAGGCGCTCCAGAAGCGGTGACTTTGCGGATGAAATGGGACTTCATTTTTGAACACACCCGCCGCGAGATCGTGTGGTGGGGCGGAAAGGAAGAGTTGGCTATCCGCTCCATGCGCGCTCGATTCATGTCCTACACACGGGGTCTTCCAGGCGGTGCCCGTCTTCGCGAGCGGCTTCAGCAAGTCATCTCGGAGGACTCCCTGCGCGCCATTGCCGAAGGGCATTTGCTCGAATACGGCGATCAGCCCGTCTGAAGCCAACTACGCAAGGGACTCCAAGCTCCAGTCGGGTAGTGGAGCTTCAAAGGTTGCGGCTTCCTTGGTGAGTGGATGTTTGAAAGTAAGCTTCCACGCATGCAGGCAAAGCGGAGGTTCTCCAAGGGTAAGTGTCTGGCGGGTGCCGAGGGTCTTGCCTGGCAGATAAACCGGATCACCGCAAATTGGAAAACCTAGGTGCCACAGGTGCAATCGAATCTGATTCGTGCGGCCGGTAAGGGGCCGGACTTCCAGTAATGCCATTCCATCGGTGTCTCTGCGAAGGACACAGAATTCCGTGCGGGTGGGAAGACCGTTTACCTTATCAATCTGGCGGGCCCCTGCTTTGACAGGCTCCTCACCAATGGGGGCATCGCAGAAAAAAACGTCCTCGGGCGGATGTCCCAGCACTCGGGCAAGGTAGGTTTTTTCGACATCGCCACGCTCGAATTGTGGCTGGACAAATTTGGCGAAATGCCGTGTGCGGGTAAAAACAACCAGACCTGTCGTATTGGCATCCAACCGGTGCGCCGGTCGTGGCTTTTGCGGATGGTAAACCGTCTGCAAGACGGTCTGGAGTGTGTTGCGGTTGAATCTCCCACTCGGGTGAATCGGCAGTGGCGCAGGCTTGTTGATGACCAGAATCGCCTCGTCCTCGTGGAGGATGCGGATATCAGCATTCACCTCCGGTTCCACATCTGCTGGGACTTTTCGATAAAAGCGTTCGCCTGCTTGCGCGATGCGGGTTGGCTCTACTGGATGAAAGTTCGCATCCAGTAGACAGGAGTCATTGAAAATCCTTACCCAATTCTCATGCGAAATGTGGCTGAAGATATCGGTAATAGTCTGAAGGATTGCCTGTCCGTCAGCCTCTGGCGGAATCACAATCGGGCGGAAGTTATCGCATGGCGTGCTGCCGGGCAGGGGAGTAGTGGCTTTGCGGATTTCCTCCTCACGCTCCGCAATCCGAATCGCCATCTCCTCAGCAGGCGACTTGAAGCAAAACGGGCATGAGTTTCCGGCAACATAGCGGGGATCAGTCTGATCCTCCGCCGTCAGCGGAGAGAGGCACTGGAAGCACTGGGAGGAATCAGTCTCGCGCAGGGCAGGGTCCACTCCCACGCGTTGGTCGAAAACAAAACACTCCCCGTCGTAGTGCGCGCCGCCGCATTCCTCGAAGTATTTTAAGATGCCGCCATCGAGTTGATGGATGTTGCGAAAGCCTTGGCTTTCCATGTAGGGCCCTGCCTTCTCACAGCGGATGCCGCCGGTGCAAAACATCACGACTGGTTCGTCTTTTAGGGACTCGGGAAGTTGAGCGACTGCTTGTGGAAAATCCCGGAAATGGTCGATACCGGCTGGGAGAGCTCCACGAAAAGTGCCGAGTTTGATCTCGTAGTCGTTGCGTGTGTCGAGAAGCGTGACTTTGCGGCCTTCATCGAGCCATTGCTTGAGAGTGGCAGCGGGTAGCTTCGGTGATGTTCTGCGGGCGGGATTGATGCCATCGACACCGAAAGCGATGATCTCCTTTTTGATTCTCACGAGCATTCGCGAGAAAGGTTGATGCCCACTCAAGCTGAATTTTGGCGCGAGATCATCGAGCCCGGAAATGCTGCGCAACTCTGCCAGTAAAGCCTCGATCCCATTCGCCGAGCCAGCAACGAAAAGATTGATGCCCTCGGTGCTCAGGAGAATCGTGCCTTTGAGGGATTGCTCCCGGCAAAGGCCTACGAGGCGCTCACGGAGAGGCTTCAGATCGCTGAGTTCAGCAAAGCGGTAGGCGGCGATGTTGGTGATTTGCTCTGAAACGATCGCGCTCACGGGCTGGTCAGACTGCTCCAAAACGGCGGGAGCGGGATTTGTAATCTTCCAAAGCTGCGAGAAAATCTTCCCGGTCAAACTCGGGCCAGAATTTCTTCGTCACATGGATTTCCGTGTAGCTCAGTTGCCAGAGCAGAAAATTGGAAATACGCATCTCGCCGGAGGTGCGGATGAGCAGGTCGGGATCCGGGATTCCTGCGGTGTTCAGGCGGGATTCGAAGACCTCGGTGGTGATGTCATCGGGGTCTAGTTTTCCCGCAGCGGCATCGCGTGCAAGCGACTTCACTGCGTCGAGGATTTCGGTGCGTCCGCTATAGCTCAGCGCGAGGGTGAAATGGAGTTTGGTATTCGATGCCGTCGCCTCCATTGCCTCGCGCAGCTTGCGTTGGCAGACGCTCGGAAGCTCGTGGATGCGGCCGATGTGGTGGAGTCGGATGCCCTCGCGAACCATTTCGTCCCGCTTTTGGTTCAGGAAGTTTTCGAGCAAAAGCATAAGCCCATTGACCTCGAAAGCCGGGCGTTTCCAGTTCTCCGAGGAAAACGCATAAAGCGTAAGATACTGCACGCCGGTGTCCAAGCACGCCTGCACGCAGCGTTCGATGGATTTCGAACCGGCTTCGTGCCCCGACAGACGAGGGAGTCCTCGTTGCTGGGCCCAGCGGCCGTTTCCATCCATAATGATGGCAACATGCTTGGGGGTGCTACTCACGATCAGAGTCGAATGGTCTGAGCGCGGGCTGGCCCTATGCTCACGATGGAGAGCTTTGCGCCCGTGAGTTCTGCGATTTTTTTCACATACGCGCGGGCTTTTGGCGGGAGGTCGGAGAATTTCTTGGCCTCCTCGGTGGATTTCATCCAGCCGGGCATCTCGATGTAAACGGGTTCGCAGCGGGACAGGTGCTCGGAGTCGGTTGGAGGGAAGTCCAGCACTTTACCGTCAAGGCGGTAGGCGACGCAAAGTTTGATAGATTCCACGCCGTCGAGTCCATCGAGGTTCGTAATGGCAAGTTCATCGATGCCATTCAAAATCACAGAATATCGAGTCGAAACGGCATCGAACCATCCGCAGCGCCGCGCGCGGCCTGTGGTGGCACCGAATTCCCGGCCCATGGCATGGAAACGGTCGCCGAGCGCATCGTCTTCGGTAGTGAAAGGTCCCTCGCCGACTCGCGTGGTGTAGGCCTTGAGGACGCCCATAACCTTGTCAATGCGATGGGGCGGCACTCCGCTGCCTGTGCAGGCTCCGCCAGAGGTGGTGTTCGAGCTGGTGACGTAAGGATAAGTGCCGTGGTCGATGTCGAGAAAGGTTCCCTGGGCGCCTTCGAAGAGCATATTGGTTTTCATCTCGAGGGCCCGGTGTAGGAACATCACGGTGTTTGTGATGAATGGCCGCAGAACCTCCGCGGCGGCCAGCGTGTCGTTGATGATCTTCTTCGCGTTCAGTGCGGGAGCGCCGAGGCTCTTAAGCAGGGCATTATTTTCCTTGATGCGCTGGGTGAGTTTTTCCTTCAGGACGTCCGGGCGCAGGAGGTCGCCAGTGCGCAGTCCGGTGCGCGAGGCTTTATCGGCATAGGCCGGGCCGATGCCACGCTTGGTGGTGCCGATTTTCTTCGAGCCTTTTTGGGTCTCGCGCAAACCATCGAGGGCTTGGTGATAGGGAAGGACGAGATGCGCGGTATCACTGATGAGCAGGTTTTTCTCAACCTTCACGCCACGTTTGCGCAGGCCTTCGATTTCACCCACGAGCGCCACGGGGTCGAGGACGACACCGTTGCCGATCACACAAGTTTTCGACTTGCGGAGAATGCCAGAGGGGATGAGGTGGAGGACGTATTTTTCACCGCCGATGACAATTGTGTGTCCTGCGTTGTTGCCGCCCTGGCTGCGGACGACGATGTCGGCTTCATCCGTGAGGAAGTCGATGATTTTTCCTTTTCCTTCATCGCCCCACTGGGCGCCGACGAGAATCGTGTTTGGCATAAATAGAGTATGTTACTTTGAAATAGGTGGATTGAGTGACAAGCGAAAAGACCGGGCCAATCAGGGGCGGCGTTCGCTGATTGAGGCGAGGATGTCTGCCGTAACCTCTGCAAGCGGTTTGGCGCCGATGTTGCCTTTGCCATGCAGACGCACGCTGACATTTCCTGACTCCATGTCGCGGTGGCCGATGACCAACATCGTGTGCACACGGGCCTTCTCAGCATCGGCGATCTTGGCCTTGACTGGATCGGATCCAAAATCTGCCTCGGCTCGGACCATTTGCTTGCGGAGTGCGTTGACGATTGGCTCGGCGTAGGCGATCAAAGCTGGGTCGTCATTGAGCGTGATGACGCGCACCTGCTCGGGAGCAAGCCAGAGTGGGAAGTTGCCAGCATAGTGCTCGATGAGAAATCCAATGAAACGCTCGTGCGTGCCGAGCGGCGCGCGGTGTATGCAGAGAGGCGTCTTCTCGGTGTTGTCGCGGTCGCGGTAGTGCAGTCCGAATTTGGCTGGAACAGCAAAATCAACCTGGTTCGTGGCGATAGTGAACTCGCGCCCGATGGCACTCCAGACCTGCACGTCGATTTTTGGACCGTAGAAGGCCGCTTCGTTGGGCACCTCCACAAAATTGATGCCGCTCTCGACGAGAACATTTCGCACCATGTCCTCGGTCTTCTTCCAAAGCTCCGGCTCGTTCACGAATTTTTGCCCCAGCTTTTCGGGATCATGCGTGGAGAAGCGCATCTGGTATTTCTCCAATCCGAAAACCTTGAAGTATTGGAGATACATCTCATTGACCGCGCGGAATTCGTCTGCGAACTGCGCCTCCGTGCAGTAAATATGCGCATCATTCATGTTGAGCGAACGCACGCGCATCAGTCCGAAAAGCTCTCCACTCTGCTCATAGCGGTAGCAGCAGCCGTATTCAGCCAGTCGCAGCGGCAGGTCTCGGTAGCTCCGGGGCTCCGCAGCGAAAATCCGATGGTGGTGGGGGCAATTCATCGCCTTGAGATAGTATTTCTCGGTTTCGCCGAGATCCTGCAGGCGACCGCTCAGGGATTTCCATTCACGATACGCCTCCACGATCTCAGGGCTTGCCGAACCACCCTCGATGGCTTGGCGGATGGTGTCCATTTTTTGGGACATGATGGCTGATGACATCCAGCTAGAATATCAATCGACACCAAGCATGGCACTCCAAAATTCATTCCGGCCTCTCGAATCTTCGGGTGCGCCACCGTGTTTTTGCTTGGACGCACCTCGTCGAGATTCTAAACTTTCCCGCTGATGAAAACTCCCACTCGCGTTGCCGTGACCGGTGCTGCCGGTCAGATTTCTTATTCCCTTCTTCCGCGCATTGCCTCCGGTGCCATGTTTGGTCCTGACCAACCCGTCATCCTCCAACTTCTCGAGGTTCCCGTGGAAAAGGCCATGGCGGCCCTCGAAGGCGTGGCCATGGAGTTGGATGATTGCGCATTTCCTCTTTTGAGCGGAATGGTTCTCACTGATGACGCCAAGGTGGCATTCAAGGATGCCAACTGGTGCCTTCTTGTTGGCGCGAAGCCTCGCGGCCCCGGTATGGAGCGCGCCGATCTCCTCAAGGACAATGGCAAAATTTTCACCACCCAAGGTCAGATCATCGACGAGGTCTCAGCCGAGAACGCCCGTGTCGCGGTGGTCGGAAACCCGGCCAACACAAATGCCATGATCGCCGCCAGCAAGGCCCGTCGGCTCACGCCGGATCGCTTCACCGCGATGGTGCGCCTCGATCAGAACCGCGCCCAGACCATGCTTGCCAAAAAAGCAGGCGTCGCCACCACCGATGTGAGTGAGATTTTCATCTTTGGAAACCACAGCCCGACGATGTTTCCAGCTTTCGGCCACGCCAAGATCGCCGGTAAACCCGCCGAGTCTGTCATCACAGACCGCGCATGGCTCGAAGGGGAGTTCTGCGAAAAAGTCGGCAAGCGCGGAGCAGCGATCATCGCTGCCCGTGGGGCTTCATCGGCCGCCTCGGCAGCAAATGCCCTCGTAGACCATGTCCGCTCGCTCGTCACTCCAGGGCAAATCCATTCCATCGCCATCAAATCCGAGGGGCACTACGGCTTCGATGCCAATGTCTGGGCTGGAATGCCTGTGAAAACGACGACGCCCGGCGCCTTTGAAGTCGTGACCGGTATTCCGTTGGATGATTTTGCAAAATCCAAGATCGCTGCGACAAACAAAGAGCTCGCCGAAGAGCGCGCCATGGTTGCCGAAATGCTCGGATAGGGCGGGTAAACTCCCCCTCGCACTTTGGGAAAACGGATGCATCTTCTCAACGAGATACATCCGAAATCTCCGATTCGCTTATGAGTGACCCGATTCTTCCCACTGCGGAGCAAATGCAGCGCCGACTGCAGGAGCTTTTGCGCTCTTCATTTTCAACCCCGGCCCCGTCCCCAAGCGAGCCAGTGGCGGCGGTTCAAAATCCAGACACGATTCCTCAAGCGATCCGCGATTTTCAGCTCACGCCGAAAGAAATCAAAAAGCACCTCGACCGCTTCGTCATTCGACAGGACGAAGCCAAGAAGGTGCTCGGTATCGCTGTCTGCGACCACTACAATAATGCCCGCGTGATGGCCTCCCGTGAAGCCAGCGCCCCGCCTCTTGAATATTCCAAGCAAAATGTCCTCCTTGCCGGCCCGACAGGTGTTGGAAAAACCTACCTCGTCAAGCATGTCGCCGAGCTCGTAGGTGTTCCATTTGTCAAAGCGGATGCCACAAAGTTCAGCGAAACCGGCTATGTCGGCGGTGATGTGGATGATCTTGTCCGTGAACTTGTCCAGAAGGCCGATGGCAACATCTCGCTCGCTCAGTATGGCATCATCTACATCGATGAAATCGATAAAATTGCCACGCCCTCGGATGTTAGTGGCCGCGATGTCAGTGGACGCGGCGTGCAGACCACTTTGCTCAAGCTCATGGAGGAAACTGATGTGCCTCTGCGCGGCGGGAATGACCTCCAATCCCAGATTCAGGCCGCCATGGAGTTTCAAAAGCGAGGCAAGGTCACCAAGGAAACCCTCAATACCCGGCATATTCTTTTCATCGTCTCCGGTGCTTTCGACAAACTGGGTAACATCGTCACCCGGCGATTAAAGAAATCCGCCATGGGCTTCGGCGCCGCCCCCTCTCCATCGGCGAGCGAATCCGATGAGCTGCTCCGCCTCGCAGGAACGAGAGATTTCGTGGATTACGGGCTCGAACCCGAATTCATCGGACGCCTGCCCGTTCGGGTTGTGTGCGACAGCCTCGGCGAGCAGGATCTTTTCGACATTCTGCAGAAATCAGAAGGCAGCCTCATCCGCCAGTATGAGCGCGCTTTTGCAGCCTATGGAATCGAGGCCGTTTATTCCACAGATGCCCTTCGGCACATTGCTTCCTTGGCCGCACAGGAAAGCACTGGCGCCCGTGGACTCATGACGGTGTGCGAGCGCCTCATGCGCGACTTCAAATACGAACTCCCCGGCGCCCGCGTGCGCTCACTTGAGATCACTCCTGCTGTCTTTGATAACCCTTTCGCCAGCATCCAAGAGCTTCTCAAACTCGGTGAAGAGGAGGCTCGCCACACACAGCGCCTCGTCATCGAGCAGTTCGCCGAGCGCTTCGGCGGGCAACATGGCTTCGTCCTGCGCTTCGATCCGCCGGCCATTGATGCGATCCTCCGCATGGCCTTCGAAAAAAACATTCCCGCTCGCGACTTGTGCGAAAGCCTCTTTAAGGACTATCAATTTGGCCTTGGGCTGATCTCTCGGAACAGCGGCCAGTCGGAGTTTGTCATTCCCGTCGATGCGGTGGAGACTCCAGACCGCGTGCTGAGCCAGTGGGTCGTCGCCTCATACCGCACCAAAGAAGAAAATGAGAAACCTTAAAGTCAGCGTTGTCATCGGCGCGATCACCGTCGTTTTGTCGCTGCTCTTATTTGCCACCGGCCTTCCCTCGTTCATCGACGGCATGCTGCTGAAAGCCCTCGAGATTCCCCAAGATGTTCGCCTAATTGCTGGCACTCCTTGGATCACATCCCTGATTTTTGCTTTTGGAATTGCTTGGGTCTGTATGGATCTCACGAACAGGAGTCTTAAAACGATCCTCTCAGCGGCATCCCTTGTTCTCCTTTGCACATGGGCACCCGTGCTTTCCCTCCATGGAAAATTCTTCTCACCTGTGCTTCCTGTTTTCGCAGTCCTTTGTAGCACTGGCCTCGCATTCGCTTGGGAGCAAACTCGCCACGGACAGCGCAATCAACTCCTCGAGCGCCTTTTCGCTCTCCGCCTCCCCAAGGCAGTCTATCAATCCATCCTCGCTTCGGATGCCACACCAGATTTCCCAGGCCGCGTCGTCAATGCCTCCGTCCTCGTCATCGCTGTTCAAAACCACGCCGAACTCATGGAACTCCTCCCTCCCGAGAGCTATACCGCGATCACGAATCTGTATCTCAAGACCGCCTCGGACTATCTCGTCGAATCCGGCGCCTACCTCGACGAGTGCAACGGCGAGTGCATACGCGTCGTTTTCGGTGCCCCGATTGGCGACCCGCGTCACGCCGTCCGCGCCTGCCGCGCTGCGGTGGACCTTGCCGCACGCCTCGATGAGCTGAACAAGGAATGTGACGCGAAATGGCAGCGCCGACTCGATGTGCGTATGGGCCTCGATACGGGAGACATTATCGCCGGCGTCTTTGGAGGCGGTCGCCTAGGAAGCTATAGCGTGGCAGGCCCCGCCGTGGATTTTGCACGCCGCCTTTGCGCCGCCAGTTCCATGTATGGGGCCCGAATCCTCATTGGACCTGATGCCTACACGCCCGCCTCGGAATCCGTCGAAGTGCGTCCGATTGAAATCCTGAAGGTGGCCGAAAAGCGCCGCCGTGTGGAAATTTATGAAATCCTCGCCCCCAAGCACTCACTCACACCCGAGCGCGAGCGTAGCCGCGACCATTTCTGGACCGGCGTCCTCCACTACCGCGAAAAACAATGGGACAAGGCTGTCGAAGAATTCACCAAGGCCCGCATCACAGGTATTCCCGATGCGGCGTTGGATTTTTACCTCCGCCGCATCGAACAGGCCCGCCGTCAAAATACAGACACCCACAAGGAATCCGTTCCGGCCCTCTTCCATGCAGCCTGAATTTCCTAGCATCCTCACACCCCAGCAGGCTCGCCAGGAACGCGACTTCCTCCACGCTGAGGGAAAAAAGCTCGTCTTCACCAACGGATGCTTCGACATCCTGCACCGGGGCCACGCGCAATATCTTGCCTTTGCACGGGCGCAAGGCGACGCATTGGTGGTTGGGCTCAACAGCGACGCCTCCGTCCGCCGAGCCAAAGGCCCCACGCGTCCCGTCAATTCCGAGCAAGACCGCGCCTTCGTTCTCGGTTCCCTTCGCGCCGTGGATTTCGTCGTCATTTTCGACGAGGACGAACCTCGCGACCTCATTTCCCAAATCCTCCCCGATGTCCTCGTGAAAGGCAAAGACTGGGCCCACTATGTCAGCGGTCGCGACATCGTCGAAGCCCACGGCGGCAAAGTCGTTCTTGCCGATATGGTCGAAGGCAAATCCACCACCGCCACCCTCGAGCGCCTTCGAGCCTGATCTAAATTACCGCAGTTTCCAAAACATCACGGCGGTGATGATGAGGCCTATAATTGCGATGAGGTGCCGGACGGATTTTTGTGGAAGTCGCTGGGAATAGGTCGAGGCGATGTAATAGCCCACGAAAGCTCCAGCTGTCATGAGAGCCATGCGCGGCCAATCAATCAATCCACTCGCCGTGAACCAGGCTGCGGCCACCAGATTGATGAGCGAACCCAGCACGCTTTTGAGCGTGTTCATTTGGTGAATATTTTTGAACCCCATGAAACCAAGCGTCGCCAGCATGAGAATGCCAATGCCTGCACCAAAATATCCCCCGTAGATGGAAACCAGAAACTGGAAAAAAAGAGCTGCAAGCAAGTGTGGGCGCCCTGTCTCTGAGGCATCGGAAGCGTGAACACTTCTTGCCATGCGTCCACTGACGACTCCCTGCATCATGAAAAGCACAGTCGCAAAGAGAACGAGGTAGGGGACAAGTTCAGTGAACACCTGCTCGCTGCTGCGCGTTAGCAAGATACTGCCGATCCATCCCCCGGCGATGCTCACGGGGATGAATGTTGTAAACCAAGGTTTCACATCGGCCAGGTGGTTTCGGTATCCGTAAAGACTGCCACCCAATCCGATCACGAGCGCAAGGGTGCTTGTGGCATTGGCAATCATTGGGGGAACCCCGAAAAGAATCAGCGTGGGAAATGTGATGAGAGTCCCCCCGCCAGCCACAGCATTGACCGCTCCCGCAGCACAAGCGGCGGTGAGGAGGGACGCAATTTCGATCCAAGACATCTTAGACTCCTACTCGCTCACCTCAGATCATGCGATCCGAATGTCCTGCTTGTTCAAATGAGTCAGCCCATCAAGTATCGTTCACACATTTCACATGAATAAGTCGAAGATCATCGAAGTTGTTTTGGGGCACCTGAGGGGGGATTTCGAACGCCGGCAAGCTGCCGCTAGGCGCACTCGCGAGCAGGGGAATGACGGCGAAAGTAAATCCGAGGGGAAATACGACACGCGCTCCACAGAGGAAAATTATCTGGCGGATGGCTTGGCGCGTCAGGCACTGGAGGCGGCAGCCGCAGCGGAAGCGATTGAGAAAATGCCAGTCCGTGACTTTGCGGCAGGTGAGGGGATCGATATCGGCGCTCTCGTAGAACTGGAATTTGCGAAGGAGACGGAATTTTTTCTCATCGCTACAGCCGGTGGTGGAACGGAGGTTGTCTGGAACAAAAAGCCGATAGTCGTTGTGACACCCGAGTCGCCATTGGGTGCCCAGTTGATCGGGCGGCATACAGGCGAACGGGTAGGGGATGCCAAAATCAAGCAGGTCTTGTAGTCTAGCTTCCCTTCTTATCGATAGGAGAGGCAGATAAACAGGGCGTGTCCGGAAAGTCCTCGTTTCACAGTGGGCTTCGGACTTTGCTCACAGAAGGTATGTTAACTACGTATACCGACCGGTCATCCGTTGTTCTAGATTGTGGACATGACAACAAAGACGCACAGCCGAGTAGCCAAAAAACCAGCGACCCTCAAACGTGGAGCAAAAAAACCAGCGACAAAGAAAATGTCTGTCCACGCGAAGCTATCTCCCAAAGTCACAACCAAACCAGCCGTTACGCACACGAAACTGGCGACAGAAGCTCTTAAATTCCTCGATGAGGCCACGGCGTTGCTGCGCACTGGCATCCGAGAAGGAGCCCAAACCACGGAGAAGTCCCATATCCTCGCCAAAAAGAAAGCCCACAGCCTCCTGGGCAAGGCCTCTAAGACCCTATCACAAGCGATAGAAGACGGGGCATCGACGCTTCAAGATTTCATAAAAAAAATATGAGACGGCATTTTTGATTTCCATCGATCGGGACACGCAGCAGCACAAATCGCTCCCCTTCATAGCCCATCGCTGCGCCGGGTGGAGAGCGCGTGTCGGAGGCACATCCATACCCCCCAAGCCAACCCGATTAGACCAAGAGCGGGGATACCCCAAATTTTCGGCGAGAGGTCGGAGCGAATGAGGTTTGTCGAACAGATCAAGACAGCGGCTGCGAGGATCGCGTTGCCGAGTCTGTTGAAAGTTGTATTCAGTGTCTTCCGAAGAGGCTCAAAACCTTTTGAATCAATTTTGTGCTGGATGGGAATGTTTATTTCACCCCGCTGCAGGCGCTTCCAGAGGATGCGGATGTCTCCCGGAAAATCATCCAAGATGTCGAGCGAGGTCGAGGAGAGCTTCCTCAGGATATGAAAAATGTGTTCGGGGCGATATTTCAACTCCAGCATCCTGATCGCGTAGGGCTCTCCGATGACGACGAAATTCAGGTTGGGATTGAGTTCGCGCCCGATCGCCTCGATCTGGGAGAGTGCCTTAATGCCCAAGTAAAAGCTCCCCTTCATTTGCAGATGTTGCTCGCGCAAGAGTTCCTGCAACTTGTTAAAAACGCTCGATAGGTGGATCTGCGAGAGTGGTTTGGTGAGGTTCTTGTTGCCGAATTCCTCAACAGCTCGCAGCATCTTTTCAGAATCAATCAATGCTCCTGATTCGGACATATCGACAAGTGCGCTCATGACCTGCCTGTTGTCCTTCTCCGCCAAGCCGGCAAGGAGGTTGGCCACGCTCGATCGAAAGCCCATGGAGAATTCCCCCATCATTCCAAAGTCATAGAGTCCCATGACTCCTCCCGGGAGCACGGTCATATTGCCGGGATGCGGATCCCCGTGGAAGAACCCATGCACGAAGATTTGCTTGAAGATAAGCTTTGAAATGCTCTCCGAAAGCAGGATCGGGTCGATGTGATGCCTCCGGAGCACCTTGGGCTCAGTGACAGCGTAGCCCGAGATAAACTCCATCGTAAGGACTTTCTTGCTACTGAACTCACGCAAGACTCCGGGAACCTTGATAGCTTCATTTTTATCAAATTGAAGAGCAAAGCGTTCCATGTTGTCGGCCTCATTGGTGAAATCGAGCTCTTTCAGGAGGGTTTTTGAAAACTCCTTCACGACGCCGACCGGGTTCAGGACGGCAATATCCGGGGCATGCTTCTCTAAGAGACCCGCCAAGTCGTGCAGGATGGAAAGATCCCTATCGATGAGACCTTGAATATCGGGCCGCTGGATTTTTACGGCCACAGCTACCCCCTGATGCGTCGTAGCCCGATGAACTTGGGCAATCGAGGCTCCAGCCATGGGCTCCTCGTCGAACGCGGCAAAGGCTTTGCTCGCGCTCATCCCTATTTCCTCGGTGAAGATGTGCTTCGCTTCTTTCCCAGGAAAAGTGGGAACTTTGTCCTGAAGTTTGCGGAGCTCGCCAAAGTAGTCCGCGTTTACCAAATCGCGGCGCGAACTCACGATCTGCCCAAATTTGATAAATGTCGGCCCCAACTCCTCCAGAGCCAATCGCAACCTTTCTTCGGGATGTTTGGCCAGCAGGCCTGAGTCATGCGTCGGCATTTCGCTGGACTCAATTCCCATGACGCGCTGGAGGACAATCAACTTGACGATATCAGAAAATCCATATTTGAACAACACCCGCAGGATCTCGGTGTAGCGAGGAATCTGGGCGGAAAACTCCAGTGCTGAGTGGATATGGGAAATCATCTACATTCGATGAATCCGTTTTTCATGGATTCTGAGCCAGACTCAACCTTGCCGACTTTTTCCGCCATAGGGTTAAGCACCCAGTCGCCTGCTCCGCCTCGCGAGAGCTTGAACGATTCGCCCGCCTCCTGCAGATAAGGCTAACACCCCATACCAGCTCTTTCCGGAGCATGCGTTAATGGCCGTCTCGAATTCATCGAGAAACAAACATAAATAAATGAAATCATACATCACCATCACCACCATGGCCGCCGCACTTGCGGTTGCCACATTCACACCTCAACGCGCCACCGCTGCGGATCCCATGGTCCCCGCTATGGGCCAACCCGACATCGTTGCCGTAGCTGCAAGCAAATCAGAGTTGAGCACGCTTGTCGCTGCGATCAAGGCTGCGGAACTCGTCACTGCCCTCCAAGGCCAGGGGCCGTTCACTGTCTTCGCTCCGACCAACGCGGCGTTCAAAAAACTCCCCGAAGGCCAACTCGAAGAACTGCTCAAACCCGAGAATCGTATGAAATTAGCAAAGATTCTCAAAGGCCATGTCATTAAAGGCCGAGTCAACGCGGCAGACATCAAAGCCGGCGAAGTGAAAACACTCGACGGCAAGGAAGTCGAGATCACCATGCAAAATGGCAAGGTATCCTATGGCAACGCAATGGTTATCGCCACCGACATGAGCACCGCCAACGGTGTCATTCATGAGATCGATACCGTTGTGGTTGAAGACTAAAATCAAACTTCGGTTGACCTAAAAAACAAACCAAAGAGAAGCCATTTCGCTGCAAGGCGAAATGGTTTTTTCGTATGTCATGGCAGTGGAAAAGGCCCGCCTGATCGCCAACGGCGCCATATTGTATCCAGCAGAGACGCCTTTCTGCGGTTGAGAAGTGGCCCATGCGGGACGATGGCCCAATAAAACGCCGCGCGTTTCGTAAATCTGGGAGGGTCAGCGTCCTCGCCTGACCCAGTATTCAACCACGGGCGGCGAGAAATCGCTTTCAGACACCACTCCAGGGGAATTGACCACAGAGCACAAAGAGGGCACAGAGTGGAGAACCTTCCCAAGTCGCCTCTCTCGTTCACTAATGGATGCGCGATAAAGTAAACGCTGCCGCCACGACCTAAAGTCTATTAGCTAACAAACATTGGTATTACTTCGCGAATGTTAGGAAATCGAAAACGGAATCCGCGAAGCCTGGCAGGCCTTCGTGGCCGAAATCCTCGTAGATGAACGGAGTTTTCTTGGATTGGATGTTGTTGAAGACGGCGAATTGCGTGGATGGCGGGCAGATGGCGTCTTGCAGGGTTAGGGCCATGATGACCTCCGCTCCGATGCGTGGGGCGAGGTGATGGACATCGATGTAGCCGAGTGTTTCGAAAATCTTTTCGCGTTCTTTGGAAAGGGGATCGAAATGCCTCATATAGGTCTTCAACTCGGCGTAGGCGTCTTTGCACAGGTCCATGTCCCAGACGCGGCGGTAGTCGGAGAGGAAGGGGTAGAGTGAGACGCAGCGCGTGATGCGGGGTTCGAGCGCAGCGCAGGCGATGGAGAGCGCGCCGCCTTGGGATCCGCCGTTCGTTGCGAGACGGGTTGCATCCACTTCGTCAAAAGAAGCTACAACACGGGCAAGTTGGACGGTGTCGAGAAAGGTGCTGCGGAAGAGAAGCTTTTCAGGTCCATCGGAGAGGCCGCGAATGATGTGTCCGTGATGGGTGTTGCCGGTTGTGCCGCCGGGATCCTGACTTTGCCCGCCTTGGCCACGGCAGTCCATGGCTGCGACGGCTACACCCTCGCCAGAGAAGCGGAGTTTATCGGCCCATTCGCCACTGTTGCCGGTGTAGCCGTGGAATTCCAAGATCGCTGGATGTGGAGCGGCGGTATTCTTAGGGCGGACATATTTCGCGTAAATTCGCGCTCCGCCAACGCTGGTGAAAGTGAGGTTGAAAATCTCGCTGTTGCGTGCTTGAAGGGCATCGGAGCGTTTCAGCTCGGCCTTCGGATCGATGGAATCCAACTCCGCAAGCGCGCGGCTCCAGTAGTCGTCAAAATCGGCAGGTCGTGGGTTAGTGCCTGTGTAGGTTTGGAGTTGAGCGAGTGGGTAGTCGAGGCAGGGCATGGGATGTTTTAGAACAGATTTGAGGACAGGATGACAGGATTTTCAGGATGAACAGGAGTGGGATTGGACCGACCCGAAACCAGAGGATTTAACCACAGAGGACACAGAGGGCACAGAGAATGAGTTGCTTACAATTCATTATTAATTCAATTGGTTTTGAAAACTCACGCTTCAATTACGGTGTGAGCCATTCGACATTGCCATTTTGAAAGAGTGCGGCGCGCAGGTGGACTTTGCCGTCTTGGATCGTAGCGCGTGCGCCGAGGGGCAGGCTGCATCCGCCGCCGAGGTCCTTTAAAAAATCCCTTTCGGCATTGACGCAGCGGGCGGTGTCTTCGTGGTGGATGGCGGCCAGAATGCGGAGCGTTTCGGCATCATTCTCCAGGCACTCGATGCCGATGGCGCCTTGGCCGGGCGCGGGGAGCATTTCCTCGATCACGGTCACGCAGACGCCTTCAGGAATGAGCTGTGGGCCTAGGCGATTGATGGCTGCCTTTGCCAGAATGAGCCCGTCGAGGGTGTCGCTCTCGAGGAGCTTGCGGAGGCGAGTTCCCATGTTGCCTCGGATTTCCGCTGTCTGGAGATCGGGGCGCAGAAGGAGAAGTTGGTTTTTGCGGCGAAGGCTGGAAGTGGCGACGATGCTTCCCTGCGGCAATCCTTTCCACCCACCATCGTGTTTCGAGGCCAGGCAGTCGGAATCATCCTCGCGCTCAAGAATAGCCCCCACGGAAAGCTTCGGTGGGAGTTCGGTCGGGAGGTCTTTTAGGCTGTGGACGGCGGCGTGGATCTCGCCTCGCAGCAGAGCCTCTTCGAGTTCCTTGGTGAAAAGTCCCTTTTCCAGCGATCCGGGGGCGCTCAGGCTGACATCTAGTCGCTTGTCGCCTGTGGTCTTAATGATGCGCTCCTCGATTTCCAAGCCGGGATGCGCTTTGCGAAGGCGGGATGCCGTTTCGCGTGTTTGAACGAGAGCGAGCTCACTCCCTCGGGTGCCGAGAATGATTTTTTTCACCGGGATGAAGTCGGGTGGTTGCGCATCCAATGCATGAAATCCGCCACATGGGTATCGATGAGCGCCTCACAGCGCACGATCTCAGCCTGGCGGATGTTGAGTGATTGGCGGGCGATTTCTTCGATGGAATCGATATCGTAGAGATAGACATTCTCGAGTCCGTTCACCGAGGCGTCCACATCGCGTGGCACGGCCAGATCGATAATAAAAAGCGGTCGTTCACTGTGGCGGCGCATGATGGATTCCAGCTTCTCACGGGTCACGATGGGGTGGGGGGCGGCTGTCGAACAAATGAGGATATCCACCTCGTCGAACGCTGTGTGCCAGTGGTCGAAATGAACGGCCAGACCGCCGATCTGATCCGCCAAGGCAGCGGCGCGGTCGAATGTGCGGTTTGCCACGATGACGGTTCGAACTCCTCGTGAGACGAGGCTGCGGGCGACTCGTTCGCTCGTGTCGCCGGCTCCGAGGATCATGACCTTGCGTCCGCCGAGATCGCCGAAAATTTTCCCTGCGAGATCGACAGCGACGGACCCCACGGAGGTCGCTCCGCGAGTGATACTCGTCTCGGTGCGAACCTGTTTCGCCACTCGGAAGGCGTGCTGGAAAAGTTTGTTGAGGTGCGTATTGGTCGCGCCATGCTCGGCAGCTGCACTGTAGGCCTGCTTGAGCTGGCCGAGGATTTCGGTTTCTCCCACAACCATGGAATCCAAGCCGCTGGCTACTCGGAAGAGATGCTTCACGCTCGGCAGCGAATCCTCTGTGTAGAAAGGGGCCTCTAAGCCGCTAGTGCGTGATTTTAAAAACCGCCGTATTGCTTCCATGACCGGCGTCGGCGTAATGCTCGAGGCGTAGAGTTCAACCCGGTTGCAGGTCGAGACGATGACTGCGCCTGAGAGCCCTTCAATGGCTCGCAGATTATTGAGCGTTTCCTGCAGTTCGTGGTTGCCGATGGCGAAGCGCTCGCGGATTTCCAGTGCCGCGTCTCGATGGTTAATGCCGGCGCAAAGAATCGTCATTTCGGTGCGGAGAGGTGTTGGATGGCCGGAAGCGTGATGAGAATAAATGCCAAGGCTGCAACCGATAGTGTCGCCGTTCGCCGCGGGGCCAGCGTGTGGACTTGCCGCAGCACGATCATAAGTGCGTAGGCGAGCCAGATCGTGGCGGAGGTCCAGAATTTGATGGTGTTCACCTGCATTCCACTCACGAATCCCGCCGCAAAAGCGATGGTGAGGAGGCCGAGGCCAAGCCAGATAAGACGGGTGTTCGCAATGCCAAGATCTGTGATGGGAGGAAGATTGTAGAGCAGCGTGCCGCCTTTGCGTTTTTTGAGTTGCCGATCCTGAATGAGATACATCACGCCAGCCAAACCAGCCAAAGCGAAGGCTCCATAGGCAATTAGGGAAAGTGACGCGTGAAATTCAATCCAAGGATCACGCAACGCACGAATACTCGGAGAGCGGTCGAGCGGTGCGAACTCGCCCGTCAGGAGTAGAAGCAAAACCAAAGGCGTCGTAAATGCTCCCAAGAGCGACAAACGATAGGCTGATCCAACCAGCAGGTAGATGAGAGTCGTGGACCAAGCCATGAAGATCACCACATCAAAGAGTGAATTGATCGGACACGAACGCAGGACCTGACCGCGCAGCCAGAGGTCGGCGGTCAGTAAAACAAATGCCGCGACAAGCGCTGCAAGATTGGTGCGCCCCAGACGAAGCCGCCCAGAGCCTAAACGAAAGAGCGTATAGCCGAAGCTACAGAGCAGGATGAGAGTCGAGGCGATCAGCAAAAAATTTTGCATCAAGGTAGGTTTAACTATGACTGGCCCTTGTCAGGCTTTCAATCGCGGGATTTCGGAACCTAAAAAATCACGCATCAGTGCCGCGTCTTAAAAATAAAAAATCGGTGTTCCTGCGAGAGGTATTTCCAAGTCGGGTGAAACCTGTTTTTATCGTTCTCCCGTGTCTTCCGTAGTTGCGACCCTCTCATATCATAAAATTGGAAATCCCCCGTTGGATGGCTGGCTCACTTGGAATTACATCAGCGCCGATGAGTTCTCTTCACAGCTTGAGTGGTTTCATAAAGGGGGGTGGCGATTCCTATCGGCAGCGGCTCTGTTGGACGCGCTGAATGGAAGAGGCGCTCTTCCAGCGAAGAGTGTTCTGATCACCTTCGACGATGCCTACGAGTCGCTTTTGGAGATTGCCCTGCCGATTCTCAAGCACTTTTCGGCTCCGGCTGTTGTCTTTGCTCCGACGCAGTTCATAGGGGCCACCAATTTATTCGACCACGGCGTTGAGCCACTCGAGCGAATTGCGGATTGGAATACACTTGTTGCTCTTGAAGAGGCGGGTATTTCCGTGGAGTCGCATGGCTACTCACATCGTGGTTTTTCCTCTTTAAGCTCACTTGAAATCCAGCAGGAACTAGAATTTTCCAAGGAGGCTATTCGTAAAAACCTCGGCAAAGATTCGCTCATGTTTGCTTTTCCTTATGGAGATTTCGGAGCGGACAAGGCCGCAATGGACTTTCTCATAAGGCGCGCTGGATACGATGTGGCTTTCCTTTATGGTGGCGGGACTTTTGAACTCGGTCAAACGCCCTCTCCGTTATTCCTCCCCAGGCTGGCCATGGGTCCGGGGGTGAACTTGGACGAATTAGCCCTCGAGTTACCCTGCGTTTAAAGCCTATTCCGGCAGATTCACGCAGGCCGTGGCAAGAGCAGCCATACCTTCACTACGGCCGAGGAATCCCATCGATTCATTCGTGGTGGCCTTGATGCCAACTCGTGCCGGATTAATCCCCAACGCGGCGCCGACGCGGTTTTTCATTTCTGAGAGGTGAGGAGCAATGCGTGGTTCCTCTGCAATAAGAGTGGCGTCGATATTGTGGAGGTGTATGGATTTCTCGTCCAAAACAGAGCGCACACGGCGAAGGATTTCCAAGCTGCTGATGCCGCGAATTGTTGGGTCTGTGTTAGGAAAAAGATGGCCGATGTCAGGCTCCCCAGCGGCGCCAAGAACAGCATCAGCAATCGCATGGCAAAGCACATCCGCATCCGAGTGGCCATCGAGGCCAAGCAGGTGGGGGATTTCAACCCCACCAAGAACCAGAGGCCTGTCGGCAACAAGCCTGTGAACATCATACCCGATCCCTGTGGCAATCATTCGAGCGGGAGGGTGACTTTGCCGCTGGAGGCGACGATCGAGTATTTTTCGGGCTGGGACTCGTGGGGCTTGAGCTCCACCTTGCCGCCGGCCTGTTCCACAAGGAGAAGTCCTGCTGCCACATCCCAGAGGCTGATCATTCCTTCGATATAAGCATCGAGTCGACCACACGAGACATAGGCGATATCGAGCGAGGCGCTCCCCATCATGCGGCACTTCTTCACGCTGCGGAGCATTCTTTCAAAGAGCGGGATGCCCCGGTTGATGGTGTTGATGGATTTGGAAACACCCACGGAGACAGTGCACTCGGCGGCATCGGTGCGGGAACTGACGGATATCGGCTGCCCGTTCAGCAAGGCGGGATGCCCTTCTTTCACCGACCACATCTCATCGCGCATGGGATCATAGATGACTCCAACAATGATTTTTCCCGCGCGGCGGAGGGCAATGCTCACGGCAAAGTGCGGAATCGAGTAGAAGAAATTTACGGTGCCGTCGATGGGGTCGATGATCCACTGGTGCTCACTCGATTGGTCGCCTGTGAGTCCTTCCTCTCCATAAATCGCATGTCCGGGATGGCGGTCGAGAATGATGGATTCGATGAGGGCCTGCGTGCGTTTGTCGAGTTCCAGCTTGATGTCGTGGGCGAGGTTTTCATCGACGGTGAGCGGGCGGCCGAAATTGGCGCGGAGGAATCCGCCTGCGGCTTGGGCTGCGTCGAGGGCGGTTTGCAAAAAGGTATCGGTTGTCATCTGCTTTCAATTTCGGTTCGAGAGACCAATGGCGGCAAGATATTTCACGTTCTTGATCTCAAACTTCGAGCTGCGTAATCTTTCAACAAATGCCCAGCTTTTCCAACAACCTCGGGAGGTGCTCGTGCTGCTGACTCAGCAACAGGTTTCGCTTTTGATCGAGGATTTGGACTACATCATCCCTCGCACTCGCTGCAACACGATGCACCTCACCAAAAGCTTTATTGTGAGGGATATTTGGCGCGATGGAGACATCCTCCTTGATCTTGTGGATGGCATGCCAGATTCGGATGCCCACTATCTCAGCGTTCCCTTGGAGAAGCTTCGCTCCTTGATTGCCCGCCGCCAGCGTGGATCAGGCGGAAGCTCTCTTGAGCAGGAGGCGGATTCACTGCCTTCATTGTTCGCAGAATAAACCGCTCTGGAATCCTGCCGGAGGGATCAAAAATAATACCCTCATCCTCCAGAAGGCGGCGTTTCCTCATTAGGGCGAGGTCTGTGCCATCGCCAAAAAATCCCCCAAGCGAGCCGTCGGACTTCACAATTCTGTGGCATGGCACCTCAGGGGCAAATGGGTTGTTTCTCAAAGCCTGACCAATCGCCTGCGAGGAACCGCATTCGAGCAGGGTGGCCAGCGAGCCGTAGGTCGTCACGAAGCCGGGCGGAATGCCGCGAAGCGCTGCATATACCCTTTCTTGAAATGCCGTAGTGCGTTTTGCGGATTGCGTCGGATTTTTCATGGTTTAGTTTTCGGCCGATATGAAAACCAAACCGCTCTCATCCCTGTGGCGCAATCTTGTTCTTTCAGGCCTTGCCGTTTGTGCCAGCTCATCCTTGATGGCTCAAACCGATCCTACGACTACCGGTCCCTACACTCTCCCGCCGCTTCCCTATGCCTACGAGGCCTTGCAACCGCACATCGATGCCGAGACAATGCGGATTCACCACGACAAGCACCATCAGGCCTACATCACCAATGCCAACAAGCTTCTCGCGGACCAACCCGAACTCGCCAAGCTCTCGCCCGAGGAACTCCTCGCGAATCTCGACAAGGCCCCTGAGGCCATCCGCGTCGGGCTTCGTAACAATGTCGGTGGACACCTCAATCACAGCGAATTTTGGCTCATGATGTCGCCCGACGGCGGCGGAGAACCGACCGGGAAACTCGCCGAGGCGATCAAAAAGGACTTCGGGTCCTTCGAGGCCTTCAAAAAAGAATTCACCGATGCCGCGCTCAAGCGCTTCGGCAGCGGTTGGGCCTGGCTTGTGGAAAAGGACGGAAAGCTTTCCGTCATCTCCACCGCCAATCAAGACCCGCCACTTTTGGAAGGCAAAACTGCCCTTCTCGGACTCGATCTCTGGGAACACGCCTACTATCTGAAATACCAAAACCGCCGTGCCGACTACATCATCGGTTGGTGGAATGTCGTGAACTGGCCCTATGTGGCGAAACTCCACGACGCAGCAAATTAAGTAACCCCGAACCCGTTGGTTGAAGCAATCTCCATCGAAGCAGTAAGCGCCGCCGTGGACAGCCCGTATCGGCGTGTCGCGCGGAAATTCTTCTCCGACAGATTGGCGGTTATCGCGCTGGTTTTTATCAGCCTTTTCTTTGCAGTCGCCATTGCGGCGGGCGCTCTGAAGGCTCTTGGGCTACCAATGCCCATGAACCCCAATGCCACAAATCTCGAGGCCAAGTTGCTGCCACCGAGTGCCACGAACTGGCTTGGCACTGATAATCTGGGAAGGGATGTCCTCTCCCGTATGGTGGCCGGGTCGACGATTTCCCTCACTGTCGGATTTGTGGCCATGGCGGTCTCGTTGGGAATCGGCATATTCATCGGCGCGGTGAGCGGCTATTTCGGCGGTTGGATTGATAATTTGCTCATGCGCATTGTCGACGCGTTGCTCTGCTTCCCGTCATTTTTTCTGATCCTCACGGCCATCGCCATTCTTGGGCCGAATATCTGGATCATCATCGCCGTGATCGGCCTAGTGAGCTGGACTGGCACGGCCAGGCTCGTGCGAGCGGAGTTCCTGACTCTCCGCGAAAGCGAGTATGTTCGAGCCGCGCGTTCAATGGGGCAGAGCGGATGGAATATCATTTTCCGACACATCATGCCGAATGCGGCCGCACCGATTTTTGTCACCGCCATAGTCAGTATTCCAGATGCCATCCTTGTGGAATCCGGCCTCAGCTTTCTGAGCTTCGGCGTTCCTCCTCCACAGGCCACCTGGGGAAATATCATTGCCGATGGAAAGACCTACATCCTCGATGCGTGGTGGCTCATTGTTTTCCCCGGCCTCGCTATCTTCACGGCATCACTTGCTTTTTACATCGTTGGCGACGCCCTGCGCCGCGCCTCAGAAACCCGCCCACAATGAAATCACCACTTCTCGAAGTCGAAAACCTCTCGATCCAATTCAAGACGGAAAACGGCGTTGTCGAAGCCGTCAAGAAAGTGAGTTTTTCGATTCCCCACGGGGGTTCGTTGGCAATCGTCGGTGAGAGCGGGAGCGGAAAGAGCGTCACCGCGCTGTCTCTCGCAAGACTCCTACCTACGCCGCCAGCCCAGTTCGCAGGCGGTGCGATCCGATTCGATGGACAGGATGTTTTAAGTATGTCGCAGGCGGAACTCCGCAAAGCCCGGGGTGGGGGAATCGCTTATGTCTTTCAGGAGCCTGCAACTTCGCTCAACCCCGTTTACACCATTCACAGCCAGATCGCCGAAGGGATCCGCCTGCACCGCCCGGAGGTTTCCGATGTCGATGCGGAGGTCGTAAAATGGCTCGCGGCAGTGGGAATTGTGGATCCTGAAAAGCGTATGCGGGACTATCCGCACCAACTCAGCGGTGGCATGCAGCAGCGCGCGATGATTGCCATGGCTCTGAGCTGCCGGCCAAAACTCTTGATAGCGGACGAGCCAACCACGGCGCTGGATGTGACGATTCAAGCGCAGATTCTCGCCGAGTTGCGACGGTTGCGAGCGGAGTTTGGAATGGCACTCATCCTCATCACTCACAATTTTGGAATCATTCGCGGGCTCTGCGACCGCGTCGCAGTGATGTTCCGAGGTGAAATCGTAGAGTCGGGAGAAACCGAATCCGTCCTTCAAAATCCTGTCCATCCCTACACAAAAGCTTTAATCGCCTGCGTGCCTCGTTTGGGTTCGAAACAAAATCGGCTTCGCACGATCGACTATAACTGGGAGTCTGCCGGCCAATGAAAATCGAACGCGTCAAATACATCATCTGGGCCAAGAACACACCACGCGCAGTCGCCTTTTATCAGGATGTCTTCGGTGGCAAAGTGACCCGCCAAAACGAACACATCGCCGAACTCGATATCTGCGGTTCCACACTGGCTATTCACAGCGGCGGCGAGGATGAGACGACTTGGACCGGCCTCAGCTTTCAGGTGGAGGATGTCATAGCAGGTGCCTCCGAAATTGTGGCTGCAGGTGGACTCCTCCGCCATGAACCCATGTCCGACAACCCTGGTGAACCACCACATCTCGCCATGTGCGCAGACCCCGAGGGGAACCAGATCATGCTTTTCCGCAAGCGCTGACCGAGAGTTTTTCCAGGACACGTTTCTTCAAAAAACGGAGAGGATTTTTTAATGTCCACACTTGCTGAACGCGCTGCCAAGGGCCGAGCCATTTTGCTCGCGGGTGTTTTCATCAATCTCCTACTCGCCGTGGTGAAGATGACTGCTGGCTGGTTTGGGCACTCGGATGCCCTGATCGCCGATGGTCTGGAATCCACACTCGATGTTCTCAGTTCTGCACTTATCTGGCTTGCTCTCAAGTATGCCGAGCGTCCGCCGGATTCTGAACACCCCTACGGCCATGGGAAAATGGAATCCCTCGCTGGTGTTGCCGGAGCGCTGCTCCTCTTGTCCGCTGGTGCCATGGTCGCACTGAACAGTCTGCGCGAAATCGTCTATGGCGCGCCTGACCGCCCAGTCCCGGCCATCTTCACTTTAGGCATTTTGATTTTTGTGGTCATCGTGAAGGAAGTCCTTTTCAGAGTGAGCAACGCCCGCAACAGGAAGGTGGAAAGCCGCGCGCTGGAATCAGACGCATGGCATCACAGATCTGACGCCCTCACTTCGCTTGCTGCTGTTATCGGTATCCTCATCGCCTTGATTGGTGGTCCGCGTTTCGTGAGCGCAGACGATTGGGCTGCACTTTTCTCCTGTGGCATCATTGCTCTCAATGGCCTTCGCATGCTGCGGGGATCACTCGGCGAACTGCTCGATGAACAGGCTCCTCACGAAACGATCCAAAAAATCATAAGCTGCGCGCAGGCCGTCCCAGGCGTGAAAAATGTGGAAAAATGCCGCGTTCGCAAGAGCGGGCTCACACTCCTCGCGGATCTCCATGTGCGAGTGCGCGGCGATGTGACGGTCTCTGCAGGTCATCACATTTCCCATCTGGTAAAGGATGCTCTCATGGAAGGTGGATATCATCTCAGCGATGTCACCGTTCATATTGAACCGGCGGAGGAACCCGCACTCGCCACTGCGTAGCCACAAAGTCCCCGCTTGCAACGGGGAAAAACCCGCGTTTATTGGACCGGTAATGGTTCCCAACACACAGGCCTTGATCAGGCTCCTCAACGACGACGATCCCGAAACCGTGCGCCTTGTGAAACAACAACTCTTCACTATGGCTGAGGACAATCCCCGTTGCCTCGACGGGCTCTCCAATGCGGATGACGAGCATGTTTCCCGACACGCACGAGACATCATCAACGACATCCAAGGCCAAAATGCCGCGCGCGATTTCGAGTTGCTCTGCCACTTGGGAGGAGAAAATTTTTCAATCGAACAAGCTGTCTGGATGCTTGCCCGTGCTGTCGAACCTGAAAAGTGCACATCGCCCTTCGAAGAGCAAATCAATGACTGGGGTCGGCAATTTTTATCCCGAGTTCCAAGCGCCTCTGACAGCGATGAGCGGGTGAATTTACTCACCGAATTTCTTTCCGATGAACTCGGCTTTCGCGGAAATTCCTCCTGTTACTATTGCGAGGAAAACTCGCTTCTGCCACATGTGGTTTCTTCCCGCGTTGGAATACCCATCAGCTTGGCCCTTATTTACATGATGGTTGGCTCACGCGCTGGCATGCGCATCGAAGGCATCAATCTCCCCGGACATTTCATCGCCCGACACTCTGGTGTTTTTTTTGATCCATTCCACGCCGGTCGTATTCTGAAACTCTCCGATGTGAAGCAGCTCCTCGTCAGGCAAAATATCGAATTCAAGGAGTCTCACCTCCTGCCTGCCACACCGCGCCAGTTCCTCCTCCGCATGCTTGCTAATCTCCTCTATGTCTACGATCTCGATGAAGAGGATGAGAAAAGAGATCGCATAAAGGAGTGGATGGATGCCATCTCCTACTGTGCAATTGCTGGATGATTATCGAAGTCATCAACAGCGGCACCGAGCTTCTCCTCGGTGAGGTCATAAATACCCATGCAGCATGGATTGCAAAGCGGGTGTTTCCGCTTGGGCTCCGTCTCTCGCGCCAAACAACCGTTCCCGACGGACCAGCCATCAGAGATGCCGTCTGCGAAACATTCAATCGTGCCGACATTGTTTTTATAACCGGAGGCCTAGGACCGACGACGGATGACATCACTCGCGAAGCCGTAGCCGAGATTCTTGGTCTCAAGCTTGTGCCGAACGAAACCGTTCGAGGCGCTATCGAAGCACGGTTGGCGGCGAGGGGATACAAACTTCTCGAGCGCATGCTGCGTCAAACCATGGTTCCCGAGGGCGCTGTCGTGCTTCCCAACAAGAATGGCACCGCTCCCGGCCTTTACATTCCCAGCTTGTCCACGCCATCGTCCGCATCAGCGCATTTCTTCCTCCTGCCGGGTCCGCCGCGTGAACTGAAGCCGATGTTTGAAGAATCCGTCATGCCGGTGCTCTGCGGCTTGCTGGGCGACCTGCCTGAAAAGGAATGCCGCATCTACCGCGTTGTTGGCCTGGGTGAAAGCGCTGTGGAGGAGATGATCGGTCTCGAGCTCTCAGCAAATAAAGACCTCGAAGTCGGCTACTGCGCCCGCCCGAACGAAGTGGATTTCCGACTCATTGGATCCAAAGAACTGCTCGACTCCATCGAGCCGCGCATCCTCCAAACGCTCGGAAAAAACCTCGTCTCAGCAAAAGGAGAGGGGATCGAACAGTGGATAGTTCATCGCTTCGCCGCCATGGGACGCACCATTTCGACAGCTGAATCCTGCACTGGTGGCCTTCTCGCAAGCCGCCTCACGGATGTGCCCGGTTCCTCCAAAGTCTTCAACCGGGGTTTCGTGACGTATTCCAATGAATCAAAAGTTGACCTGCTTGGCGTGAGTCAATCGGTCCTCTCCGAGCACGGTGCTGTGAGCGAACCCGTGGCCCGCGCCATGGCTGAGGGGGCATTGTTCCATGCGCATTCGGATTTCAGCCTCGCACTCACTGGCGTTGCCGGACCTGATGGAGGAAGTCCTGAAAAACCCGTTGGCACCGTCTTCATAGCCATGGCCCAAGCCGCAAAGCCCACGCATTGCCAAAAATATTCGTTTCCCGTGGACCGTGCCACCTTCAAGCAGCTCGCAACACAAGCCGCCCTGGACATGCTCCGCCGAAGCATTGTGGAATAAATTTCAGAAGGCAGGCTTGGATTTCGTGATTGCCAGAAAGCCTCATTTCATTAATGTGATGAGCAGTAGCCGGCGTGGCGGAATTGGCAGACGCGCGCGACTCAAAATCGCGTTCCGCAAGGAGTGTCGGTTCGATCCCGACCGCCGGTAGTTTTTTAGATCGAATGCAGCGGGAAATTTTCCCGAACCAGTTTGCTTCGACAGATTCTGTTCAACTAATGAGCAGAAGCCTTGGAGAATCCGTTCGCGGAGCGCGATGGATGCATGGCAGAACAGGAGAATCGGGATATTGCACCGCAATGCGCCAGAGATTGGCTATTCCAAACGGGTAGGGTTCTGCATGGGGCAAGGCTGTGTAGTGAAGGTCGTAGCAATTTTTGCTTAAAAACTCACAAAATCCTGCATCATCGTGACCTCCATAGAGATTCAGGAGGTTTGCTCTAGTTTCTGGAATATCTACCTGCCTGATTGCTTCTTGATTCCGAATCGCCTCGCTGCATGATCCAATATATGTGCAGAGCCATGTTTCCGACTGCACTGGAGCACTATCTACATGAAATGAATAAACATCCGTCGAAATGGAATCGGCGTTGTCATCATTCGGATAAGTATGAATGCAGTTCAAAACAGGATCCAATCCCAAGCCGCTCAGTAAGCGCTCATCCTGAAGCATTTCATTAACCGCTACGAGACCTGCCTGGCTAAGAGGCAGCCCTTGCAAAAAACCTTCGTCCAGGAGGGTAATGCCATCGCCTGAACCGATCTTTTCCACGACTTCAGCGAAATCTCCAGCAAGCGCCCGTGGCCAACAGAAGGCGTTGACTCCATTGCCGAATGGTGTCGAAGCCAACTCCTCGAACGAATGGACCACCTTGATGCAATCGAAATCCGGGGGCAGGATTGGGCTGGGGTTTGATGGGTTGGACATGCTTGCAGAGGCTAAATTTCCCGTGTGGAAAGGAAAGCCAAACTTTGAAATCCATCTGGCACCAACATGTGTCACAGTCTTTTTACTGTTCCCTGTGAATAACACAGCCCTTGAATTCAGGGAGGAGGGAATGGCTGAACTTATTCCAAACTTATTCACAGATTCGCCGCGCCATACACGAAAGGGACATATATATAACATCTGATAATATATGTAACAGGTAATGAGAGTATCTAATGACACCTCGTCTATTCATCTACATATGAGTGGCTAAGTCAATTTTTGCGCCATGACCATTTCGATGTGCGGCAGAATTTCCTGCTGCCCGACCACGGCGAGACGCTTTGCTGCGTGGGATGCCTGCCGGACCATTCGAATGAATCCTCGAACACGTTCGGGGTGCCTCAATAAATACCCGATCAGGCGAAGTGTATTTGGGCGTGAGATTCGAGGATCGATTAGGATATCATCAGGAATCGGCATATCAGAGTTCTTGGCGTCACTGATGGATCGCACCGTGATCATCGGAATCGATAAATTTTGGGCCACCCGCCAGACATGAGCACTCTCCATGTCGCAGCAGTCCGCTCCAGATCCTTGCCTGCAATGCTCCTTTGCAACACGGTTTTCTAGCACATGATCGACAGTAACCAGATGAACCATTTTTAAGTTTGCAGCCCTTGCCTCAAAAGACGGCAAAAAATGAGCGCTCGTATAGTTCCCAGCTAGAACAACATCGCCAACACGCAGGGAATCATTTAATCCTCCTGCAAATCCCATGAGAACAATACACTGAATATTGTTTTTACGTATTAAAAAATCAAGTCCCTCTGCAATTCGCATGCCTGCCACATTGAGGATGCAATATTTTAAATTCGAATGACTAAAGGTTTTCTTAAAATTCTTTGCTTCAAATCCCAAGGCAAAGACGACGCCGATCATGGAGACGCCTCCAGTTCAACTTTATAAAGCACTGATTGATTCGCGCCTGTATCAGAAACTCTGGTTTCACTCCCCTCACCGGTCTTTTGGCCTAAAAATCCCATTCGAATCAAGTCGTTTTCAAATAATGCGACCCGACTCGGTTCAACCGTAACGATCCAAGACTGCTGAGCGGAATCTCCGGTTTCCGCAAACCCTGCATCGGATCGCTTGAACACATCCAATATCTCAAGGCGCTTCTGATCACGATTCTCAGCCCCATCCAACCGCAGCCTGAAAATACACATGGGTGATTCCACGGGACCGATCGGCAAGTTAGCCTCGGCAATGGATTCCAAGGATTGACGCAACCCCGGAACCTCGGCAGGAGAGTCCGAAACCCGAGGTTCCACTGGCGCATTCAACTGGTCCTTCCGCATACCGATCAATCCCAGAACCAGAATCGTGATCGGCAAAGCCAGCGCGACGGCCAGCAGGCCCAGAATTTGAAACACCTGGGCATTCACTCGGAACTTTGGCACGGGTTCATCGGGTCTCTGTGCGGGATCGGTTTCTGACATACCTCCATGGAATAGCCTACCGACCCGCCGCATTGCCAATTGAAAAGACCCTTCAATTTTCTTCGCAGGAGCAGCTTCAGATTGACCCGCTGCTCTGACTGACCGATAATCCCCGCCTTTTCATGGCTATAGAAAACACGCGCAACTTTTGCATCATCGCCCACATCGACCACGGTAAAACGACTCTCTCCGACCGCCTTTTGGAGGTCACGGGAACGATCCAAAAACGCGAGTCCCAGGAGCAACTCCTCGACGCAATGGACCTCGAGCGCGAGCGTGGCATCACGATCAAGGCCCACCCGATTGCCATGGAATACACTTCCAAAAGCGGCGGACATTTTAAGCTCAATCTTTCTGACACCCCCGGCCATGTGGATTTTTCCTACGAAGTGTCCCGCTCGCTGGCTGCGTGCGAAGGTGCTCTTCTGATTATCGACGCCGCACAAGGCGTGGAGGCCCAGACTGTGGCCAATGTTCACCTCGCCGAGAAGCAGGGCCTCAAGCTCATTCCGGTCATCAACAAGATCGACCTCCCGAATGCTGATGTCGAAAATGCCAAGCGCCAACTGGAGGACATTCTTGCGATCCCGGGCGAGGAGGCCATCCTTGCCAGCGCCAAAGCTGGTATCGGCATCGAGGATATTCTGGAAGCCGTCGTGGAGCGCATTCCCCACCCCGCAGGCAAGCCAGAGGCCCGTCTGCGCGCGCTCACCTTTGACTCTCATTTCGACACTTACCGTGGAGTGGTCATCTACACCCGCGTTATGGAAGGCACGATCAAAGCTGGCGATCAGGTGAAACTCATGGCCACGAACTCAAACTACGAGGTCAAGGAGGTCGGAGTCTTCAAGCCGCAACAGCCAAAGTTTTTTGCCAGAGAAAAACTCATCGCCGGTGACATCGGCTATGTCATTGCCAATATCAAGACCTCTTCGGAAGTGAAGGTTGGCGATACTCTGACCAGTGCGCGCCAACCTGCGGAGGAGCCCCTGCCCGGCTTCCAAGTCGTGCAGCCGATGGTCTTCAGCGGCATTTATCCCATCAACACGGCTGATTTCGAGCACCTCAAGGCAGCCATAGCCAAGCTTCAGCTCAACGACGCCGCCTTCCAATTTATGGCCGAGTCGAGTGTGGCTCTTGGCTTTGGATTCCGCTGTGGATTCCTCGGTTTGTTGCACATGGAAATCATCATCGAGCGCCTGCGCAGAGAGTTCGATATGGACATCATCGCGACCTACCCTTCGGTCATTTATGAGGTTCAGCGCACGAATGGCGAAGTCCTCCGTATCGACAATCCCGACCAACTCCCCGACCCGAGTGTGATCGAGGAAATCCGCGAACCAATGGTGCGCTGCTTCGTGATGCTCCCGAACGAATACATCTCGCCCATCCTGCAACTCATCATGGAAAAACGCGGCGAGGTGAGCCATACCGAGTCCATCGACACCAAGCGCGTCATGCTCACAGCCGACCTACCGCTCAACGAAATCCTCGTCGATTTTGTGGATAAAATGAAATCCATCACCCGAGGCTACGGTTCGATGGACTACGAGCAGGCTGGCTACAAACCGGCGAAGCTGGTGAAGCTCGAAATGCTCGTGAATGCTGAACCGGTGGATGCCTTCTCCTCTATTGTTCACCGTGAGAAAGCCGAGTCGCGCGGTCGTGCGCTCGCCACGAAGCTCAAGGAGGTCATTCCGCAACAACTCTACCAAGTGGCCATCCAAGCAGCCGTGGGCGGAAAGATCGTGGCCCGTGAGAGCGTGAGCGCCATGAGGAAAAATGTGACCGCGAAGTGCTACGGCGGCGACATCAGCCGCAAGCGAAAGCTCCTTGAGAAACAGAAGGAGGGCAAAAAACGTATGAAAGCCGTTGGCACCGTGAACATCCCACAGGAAGCCTTCATCGAGGTCCTCCGCACAAGCTAACCCACCCCACCCTGCGCAATGTTTTTTCTGACACCACGCTACATCAAAGAAGCCAAGCAATACCTCCACGGCGCCAAAAAATTCCTCGCCTACAAGCGCGACATCTTGCCCGACGCCCGCGTCACCGAGATCGAGTCGCTCATCGCCAACCTTCGTGGAGCCATGCGCTCGAGGAATCGCGATGAGGTTTCCGTTTCAGTCGCCAAGCTTGACGAGGTCATTGGAAAATCCCTCCCTCCTCAAAAACACGGCGCCCTCCGCGAGAATATCGAGGTGTTTCTGGTGGCCATCGTCATTGCTGCTGGAGTGAAGGCTTTTCTCATCCAGCCCTTTCGCATTCCCACCGGTTCGATGCAGCCTACGCTCTACGGCATCGTGGGCGTGCCGACCGACACCCCGCCGCCGAATCTCGCCGTTCGCGCCTTTGATTTCGTGGTTCGAGGCCGCCACCATTTCGAACTCCGCGCTGAGCAGAGCGATGTCGTCGTGACGCTAAACGAGCGCACTTATCTGAACTTCTTTACATTCACCGAAATTGTCTGCCGCAACCACAGCTACACACTCTTCGTGCCCCGCGACCCGCTCATGCGCTACTTCCGTGTGCTGCCAGGCCGCGAATACACCACCGGTGAAGTCATCGCCCGAGGGCACATGGACACCGGTGACCAGGTGTTTGTGGATAAGGTCAGCTACAACTTCACCAAGCCCAAGGCCGGCGATGTCTTTGTTTTCAAAACCACCGGCATCCGTGAGATCGAATCCGGTCTCGATCCCTCAATGGGCTCCCAGCATTACATCAAACGCCTCGCAGGGATGCCCGGCCAGACGCTTCGCATCAATCCCCCCACCCTCACGGTGGATGGAAAAATCCCGGAGCCATTTGTTTTTCAGAGGGTCATGAGCATGAAGGATGGCTACCAAGGCTACTCAAATGGAGGTCGCGGCGGTCCCGCATTCCGCTATCTTGGCAGTCCCGAAGCGACCTTCACGGTGCCTCAGCATTCCTACTTTGCGCTGGGAGATAACAGCTACCATTCCCGCGACAGTCGCGACTGGGGCATCGTGCCCGAGGTCAATGTCGCCGGCCGTGGACTCTTTGTTTACTGGCCTTTCAGCGAGCGCTGGGGTCTTATCCGCTAACAATTCCACCACATCCCAGCGGCCTCGCTCACACGGTCCTACACCATTCCTTTTCCTATGAAAAAAAAGATTTTCTTCACTATCCTCGGCCTCCTTCTGCTTATCGGAGCCATCATCGGCGTGAAAGCTCTCCAGATCGTGAGCCTCATCAAAATGGGGGAAACCTTCGAGATGCCTCCCGAGACGGTGGTGATCGAGGACTCGGCCACCAAGACTCTCACCAGATCGTTCCAATCCATCGGCTCGGTGGAAGCTGCACGCGGCGTAATGGTTGCAAGCGAGGTGCATGGACAAGTCGTTGGCATTCTTTTCCAATCCGGGGCCGAGGTGAAAGCAGGCGATCCTCTCGTGCAGATCGACAAGTCCGTCGAGGAAGCCCAACTGCGCTCCGCACAATCCACAGCGGAAATGAACCGCCTCAATCTCGAACGCATTCGCGGACTCCGCAAAACCAGCGTCGTATCACAATCAGACATGGAATCCGCCGAAGCTCAGGCTAAAGACTCCGCTGCCCGAGTAGACCAACTTGCCTCGATCGTCGATAAACGCACCATTCGCGCGCCGTTCAGCGGCAGACTCGGCATCCGTCAGATTCAGGAGGGACAATTCCTCAAGCCCGGCGACCCTATCGTCTCCCTTCAAGCCCTCGATCCCGTCTATGTGAATTTCTCCCTTCCGCAACAACGCCTCGGAGATCTCACGGTTGGCATGAAAGTCAAAATCACCGCCGATGCGCTTCCCGGCCGTGCGTTTGAGGGCACGCTCACGGCGATCGAGCCGGCGGTGGATGCCACCACACGCAACATCAATCTTCAGGCGACTCTGCAAAACCCCGACGGAGCACTGCGCCAAGGGATGTTTGTCGCCGTGTCGGTTCTCGTGCCTGGCTCCTTCGAGCGCGTCGTCATTCCTGCGACAGCGGTCATTTTTGCCCCCTATGGCGACTCGGTTTTTGTTGTATCGGAGGTCGAGAGCAAGAAGGGTCCCCGACTAGAGGCACATCAGAAATTCATTCGCCTTGGTCAGCGGGAAGGCGATCTTGTGGCTATCGAGGAGGGTCTCTCCGCTGGAGAGCGCATAGTGACCATCGGTGGCTTCAAGCTTCGCAACGGCGCCCATGTTGTCGCAGGCGAATCCAGCCTCTCTTCCTCCGCCAAGCCCACGCCTGCCGAGAAGTAAACCAAGGCGCCCCGCTCCATGAATTTCACCGATATCTTCATCCGCAAGCCCGTCCTATCCCTCGTGGTGACCTTCGTCATCCTCGTGGCAGGTTTCCAATCCATCGGCTCGCTAAATGTTCGCCAATACCCTCGCAGCGAGAACGCCATTGTCACCGTCACCACGGCCTACATCGGAGCAAATGCCAAGCTCGTGCGGGGCTTCATCACCACGCCGCTTGAGCGCGCCATCGCCGCAGCGGACGGCATCGACTACATTGACTCGACAAGTTCCCAGGGCCTCTCAACGATCCAAGCGAGACTGCGCCTGAACTACGACGCCAATAAGGCCCTCGCTGAGATCAGTTCAAAAGTGAACCAGGTCCGTGGCGACCTCCCGCCCGAAGCTGAGGTGCCGGTCATCAATATCGAAACCGCAGACTCCCGTTTCGCATCGGCCTATCTGCGATTCACCTCCAGCATCCTCAAGCAAAACGAAATCACTGACTACCTTGTGCGTTCGGTCCAACCGCGCCTCACCGCGCTCCCCGGCGTGCAGCGAGCGGACATCCTCGGAGCCCGCACCTTCGCCATGCGCATCTGGCTCGACCCGGTTCGCATGGCCTCGCTGGGTGTGAGCCCCTCGGATGTCCGCACCGCCCTCGCCGCGAACAACTATCTCTCGGCCGTCGGCCAGACCAAGGGCTCTTGGATTCAGGTCGATCTCACGGCGGATACGAACCTCACCTCAGTCGAGGAATTCCGCCGACTCGTAGTGAGCAAGGATGGCGAGCGTTTCATTCGCTTGGAGGACATCGCGAATGTCTCACTCGGTGCCGAGGACTACGACACCGAGGTGCGCTTCAGCGGCGAGACGGCTGTTTTCATGGGCATCTGGCCACTGCCAAACGCCAACTCGCTGGATGTCATCAAACGCGTCCGTAGCGAGATGAAGGAGATCGAGAAAGACCTTCCCACCGGCCTCCAGGCAGGCATCGCGTATGATGGCACCGTTTATATCGAGGACGCGATCAAGGAGGTCGTCAAGACGCTCGGCGAAACGCTCCTCATTGTCGTAGTCGTTATTTTTCTTTTCTTAGGGTCCTTGCGTTCCGTGCTTGTTCCCGTGGTGGCTATTCCCATTTCCCTTATCGGAGCAGTTTTTCTCATGCAGATTTTTGGCTTCACCATCAATTTGCTCACCCTCTTGGCCATCGTTCTGAGTGTGGGAATTGTGGTCGATGATGCCATCGTCATGGTGGAAAATGTTGAGCGTCACATGCGTGAGGGGAAGTCGCCCTTTGATGCCGCCATCCTCAGCGCGCGCGAACTCTTCGGGCCTATCGTGGCCATGACGCTGACTCTCGCCGCCGTCTATGCCCCTATCGGACTGCAAGGCGGCCTCACGGGCACCCTCTTCCGCGAGTTCGCATTCACCCTCGCTGGGGCGGTGCTCGTCTCTGGCATTGTGGCGATCACGCTCTCTCCGATGATGTCCTCCAAGCTCCTCACGGCCCACTCGGAGGATGCCTGGCTGCCGCGCCACATCAACGCCGTCTTTGAAAAAATCCGCTCCCTCTATGCCCGCATCCTTGATGCCACGCTAGGCGCCCGCCCAGCCGTTTATACCGCATGGATCATTCTCACGCTGGTCACTGTGCTCCTCTACACCCAGTCGCCGAAGGAACTCGCCCCGAATGAGGACCAGGGTGTTATTTTCGGAATCCTCGATACGCCGTCGAATGCCTCCATCGACCAGATGACCATCCATGCCACCGAGGTGAACAAGGTTTTCCAGAGCTTCCCTGAGACCGCCTACACATTCCAGATCACCCAGACATTCGGCGGCTTTTCCGGCATGGGCCTAAAAAGCTGGACGCAGCGCGACCGGACCGTCTTCGACATGAAAAACGAAGTCCAGGCTGGACTCGGCAAGGTGCCCGGAGTGAGTTCCTTTGCCGTCGTTCCACCCGCCTTGCCTGGCGGCGGTGACTTCCCTGTCGAGATTGTCGTGGCATCCACAGCCGATACCGAGCGCATTCTGGAATTCGTCGAGCAACTCAAACTCAAGGCCACTACCAGCGGCAAGTTCGCCTTTCCGCCAATCGTGAGCGTGAAATACGACAAGCCACAGGCCGAGTTCATCATCGACCGCGACAAGGTCGCCGCACTCGGACTCGACCTCGCGCAAGTCGGGGCCGACCTCTCCGCTGCCGCCGGCGGGAATTTTGTGAACCGCTTCAACATGGATGGCCGCAGTTACAAGGTCATCCCGCAGATCACTCGCCTCGGGCGTCTCAACGAGGACCAACTCCTCGACATCCGCATCCGAGGCCCCAAAGGCAAACTCATTCCCCTCTCCACCGTTGCCACCGTGAAAAACAAGGTCGAACCGCGCAACCTCCAGCGCTTCCAGCAAATGAACGCCGTCAAACTCAGCGGAGTCGCCATCGTCCCGCTCGACCAGGCCCTCAAGTTCCTTGAAGACGAAGCCGCCAAGATTCTGCCCCGAGGTTACATCCTCGACTACACCGGCGAATCCCGCCAACTCCGCGCCGAGGGCCCTGCAAAGTTCCTTTTCACCTTCGCCCTCGCCATCGTGATGATTTTTCTCGTCCTCTCTGCTCAGTTCAACAGCTTCCGCGACCCGTTCATCATCCTGCTCGGCTCTGTCCCTCTCGCCATGTTCGGCGCTCTTATTTTCACCTTCCTGAAAATGCCCGCACCGGATGTGCCATTCTGGACCAATGGATGGACGACCACCATGAACATCTACTCACAGATCGGCCTCGTGACCCTCATCGGCCTCATTGCCAAAAATGGCATCCTTATTGTGGAATTCGCGAATCACATGCAGCACGAAGGCCAGTCGAAACTCGAAGCCGTCCGCAACGCCGCCCTTACCCGCCTCCGCCCCATCCTCATGACCAGCCTGGCAACGGTGTTTGGGCACTTTCCCCTCATCCTCGTGACCGGCGCCGGCGCCGCCGCCCGCAATTCCATAGGCCTCGTCTTGGTGGGCGGAATGACCATCGGCACCATCTTCACCCTCCTCATCGTCCCCTCGCTCTACATGCTGATGGCAAAGGAGCATAAAAAACCTGCCTGAGTAAAAAGCGCTCGCTAAAACGCCGAATCAGACTTGAAAAAACAACGGTAAAGGGTAGTTTATGCATACCCAGAGCTGCCCCGTTTTGCTCCCTATTTTCTTCATCCAATCAATCATGAAAAATTTAACGAATCATAACTTTTTTAAAAGTCATTCACTTCAAAGACCAAACAAGAAACTATCCTGTTTTCTCCTCATCATCTTAATTTCATCAGGGCCGTTCCCCTTGCACGCTGCGAACAGCACTTACTCATCTGGCACCACACTCCCGCCTCGAATCCAATGGAACGCCAACTTCGGCTACTGCGGCGAAGTTTCTTTCATTGGCGCTGGTCTCTACTATGGCCAGTATATCTCACAGTATGACGCTCGAGCCATCGCCAGCAAGAATGCTCGGCAGAATCTGGAAAGTTCCCAACTCCTGCTCGGCGTCAATGATGTCGCTACCGCCAAGTCGATGCACCTCAGCGCGACAGCATTCGATACGGCCAAAAACCCTAATTCGACAACATTTCTCACTTGGGTCAAATCAAATGTCAACGCCGGCTATCCTGTAGTGATGGGTGTCTTCATGAACCAATCCCGGTTCTACGGAACAACAAACCTCAACGCCGGAGACTCCGAATACGACCACATCGTGACAGTCACTGGAATCACGTCACCCCAGACCCTGACTGGACCGACAACTTACTACGTCGACGACACGCTCACCTTCAATGACAACGGTCTGTGGACCGATAAGCCCACCGGACAACCACAGAACACATTCAGCTATCCGTTCGGAACTTTCGCGACGACACGCCAAAAAGCCAACGCAAAGTCGGGGCCTATTTACTCATTAAAGAGTGGCGCTGATTATGGAATCGCCATCACTGGCATCATCGACCTAAGTCGAGAAACCGTGCCCGTGCGATTGACAGCCAGTTTAAACGCTGAGACGCCCGGGATCGTCAACGGCTCCAATATCCGACCCGCTGCCAAGCCAATGACTCTCACCATCACGATCTCAAACCTGAAACCTGGCACCACCTACAATCTGTATCGCTACAACACCATGGCAAATGTGCCCGAGTCCAATATCAACGCTAATGCAGCCAAGGCAGCTCAGAGATGGACAATAACGACCAAAACAGGCTCAACCTACACCATGACGCAGACCATCATGTCCAACGAGATAGCAGTCTATCGCGCCGTCCCCGTCAGCGCACCGTGAGGCCGTAGCAAACAACATTATTTGCACTGACCTCCATCGAAGCGGTTGTCCTCGCCCCCGCGCCGCATCCTGCGGTGTTTTTGTCGGGTTGACTCACCCTGCGAGACGCACGCTTTCTAAATGAAAGCTGACACCCTCATTTGCAGTCCATCTGTAGAGGCGGTCTGGGATTGCGATTCGGCGCTCGTAGAGACGCCACTACAAGCGAACGCGGCTCGCTTAAATCCAAAACCTGATAGCCTTGGTATAGCCTCTAAAAACTGAGCTTTGGCGTGCTGTGGTCGGCCCAGATTGGCAGGAGATCCGCTTCGTCTGTGAGAGCAAGGACGCGACACACGGGGCAGAGTTTTTTGGATCGGGCCAGATGTTCCTTGGCGACGACGAGATTTCCCAAGATGCATTCGAAGCGGGCGAGGTGGAAGTGCACCAGAGCTGTATCGGGAAAACGATCAACCGCCTCCAGCAGCAGTTCCCTCGCGTTGTCCAGCATTGCCTCCTCGCTCAGCACCAAAGCCAGATCAATCCAGCGGTCCACATTGTCTGAATCAATAACGCAAAGCCGCTCTGCAACAACTTCCAGCTCAGAGGTATTGCCCGCCGCACGGTGTATCTCCATGAGCAGGGTCAATCCCTCGACGCTCTGCTTGGTTGGAGTTGCGAGTTGCTCGTAGGCCTGCATCGCATCGTCGAGCATTCCGAGTTCAAGGTAGCCTTCTGCGGCCAAAAAAGTCATTTGAGAGGATGAGTCGATCATAGGTAGGAGACTTTTTTATCGGCAGGCTCTCAAAAAGCTTTAAGCCGAATTCAGCAGAGTTGACCACAGAGGACACAATCGAAAAGGCGGGGCCTTTGAGATAGAGCAACCGAAGGTTGGCCCGAAGGGCGAGATGAGCGGGAGCGAACGAGTCAAAGAACACAGAGAATGAGTTATTTACACAATCATAAGCATCCAATGTTTTCTCTAATCTCCAATACCATTTGAGGCAGTCCTGATAATCCTGTCATCCTGTCTAAAAAAATCCCTCTTCGGCTTTGAACCCCAGGGGGTGGTCTCCCCATGGCATCCGCCCAGCCTGCGTCCGAAGTTTTCGGCCAGATGAAACAAAAAAATTCTTCGTCCTCCCAGAACGAAGAATGGCCGGGTGCACGAAAACACCGCCACTGGCTTCGCTGGGGAGCTGCTCTAACGGTTGGCCTCGCGGTCGCTGCCGGGGTAAGTATTCCGCTGGAGGAAAAAGGAAATAAAGCTGCTATAGAAAACGAATTAGCCGCTTCCAAAACTGCTGGAAATACAATCGGACAGGGTTTGGAAAACGACACGCCGACGCCCTTCGCAGAACCCCGCCCAACGAGCGCCACTGGCGGAGAGATTCAACGCAAATGGGATATCGATACCCAGCTCAGCGTTCCCAACCAAGAACCCCCTGTTGAACGCTCGACAGTCCCCACAGAGGCACAAGCTGCCGCAAGGAGGGAAAACACCACGCCTGCTCAAGGATCGGATAATACCAATGGTGAGGGGGTAGGATCTGCAGATATTCGCACATCGCCCCAGCAAGCCATGCTCGAGATGCCGCAGGCTCCGGCGGTCGGGCGAATTCCGCCCGTTCGACCGTCGCCTACTCCGATCCCCACCCCGCCGCCTATACGCAGCCCGCAGTGAGATGGCCGTGGGATTTCAGACCACCCACTCATGTGCGGTGGTCGCCCCATGGCATTCGGGGATGCGGAAGGCGAGTTTCCAAGCCACATGAAGACATATGATTCCTCGTCCTCCCGGAACGAGGAACGGCCGGGCACGGCGAACCGCCGTTTTTTAGTCCGTCTACTGGCTGGCGCAGCGGCAGCATTATCCTTTTGGACATCTCAGCCAGCACACTCCGAATCAGTTTTTTACACTGGCTCAGGCGACCTTGATGACAAAAATAGCTGGTCTGGGCAAGTCGTCCCGACATCACGCAATGAGGCCGTTTTTGATGTCGTGAAAAGCGACATCTTCAGCACGGAGGCGCTCCATTTTGGCAACATCGTGTGGAATAACAAAACCAGCGCAAGTATTTCATTCAAAGCGAACGGCATTACTCAATATCTCACTCTCTCAGGAGAAGGCGTGGGCGAGGCAACCCTTAAAGCCGGCGGCGCAGAGAGGGACCTCTTGCTCATGGGAGAGAGCGCCAAATCGAACACGCTGAAATTTGAGGCACTTAAAGGCAACGGAGAACCCCAAATCCCAGTGGATGCGGAAAGGGAGGCCTTGCTCAGGGAGGAGATTGCTAAATTGAACGCGCTGAAACTTGAGTCACTCAAAGGCGACGGAGATTTCCAAATCCCAGTGGATACGGAAAGGGAAGCCTTGCTCAGGGAGGAGATTGCTAAATTGAACGCGCTGAAGCTTGAGTCACTCAAAGGCGACGGAGAGTTCCAAATCCAGCTGGGTGCGGACGGGAACTTTAATGTCCTCAACGCCGAAGCAACTCTCGATATTTCAATAGTCGTTACCGGCGATAAATCCCTCACCAAGACGGGAGACGGAACCCTCATTTTCGGCGCGAGCAATACCTATACCGGGGCCACAACGATCAAATCCGGCACGCTCAAAGCTAACGCAACGAACGCCCTCGGCGCGACAAAGGTCATCGATGTGCAAGGCGGTTCACTACTTGTCGGGGCATCCGACACTCTCAACGACAAGGCCGATATCCTGATTGGCAACGCCAAACTCGGGATGAGTGGCAAAGACATCACTGAGTATGTCGGCGCCCTCACCCTCACGGGAAACTCCGTGATTGATGTGCGGGAGCTCCAAGGATCGAACAATTCCTTGTATTTCGCTTCCAGCTACATCAAGCAGGGCTGGGCCACAAATACCAAACTCTCAATCTGGAACTGGGATTTCAGCGGCACAAAGCACATCTACTTCGGCACCGACTCAAAAGGACTTAGCGAAATCCAGTTGCAGCAAATTTCTTTCTACAGCGACTTCGGAAATAGTTTCATCGGCAACGCGTTCATATCTCATAACGGGGAAATTACGACAGTTCCAGAACCCCAGACCATCGTCGTTGCCATCATTCTCTTGATGGGACTCAGCGGGATGTGGATGGCGCGATCAGAGAAGAAGCCACCACAGAGCACGGTGTAGAGGATGATTTTTTGACAGAATTAACAAAATTAACAAAATTTTGTGAAGCGAATCGTGCCATTGGAGGGTCAGCGTCCTCGCCTGCCCCATCAACTCCAAGGGATTGACCACAGAGAACGGAGGATGAAGTTTTGCAGCAAGTTGAAATCGCCAGACAGCAGCGGAAGGTTTCTAACCAGATTGCAATTTCCTCCGTGTTCTCTGTGTCCTCTGTGGTTAAATGATTTTGCTGTCCATGGTTTTGCCAATCTTGAGACGCCGCTTCACGGCTGAAACTTGGGACGCCAAGGGCCTGGCGTGCCCTACCTTTCGGGTTACGAACGCGCTGCCGCTCGGCGGCGCGATCGTTAGTCTAGGCAGGGCCGCCGCACCGTCGGGACGCCGAGTCTGGAAGTCGGAGCGCCGAGCCTTGAAGTCGGAGCGCCGAGTCTGGAAGTCGGGGCTCCAAGCCTTGAAGTCGGAGCGCCGAGTCTGGAAGTCGGGGCTCCAAGTCTTGAAGTCGGGGCTCCGAGTCTTGAAGTCGGGGCTCCGAGTCTAGAAGTCGGGGCTCCGAGTCTAGAAGTCGAGGCTCCGAGTCTGGAAGTCGAGGCTCCGAGTCTGGAAGTCGGGGCTCCGAGTCTAGAAGTCGGGGCTCCAAGTCTGGAAGTCGGGGCTCCAAGTCTGGAAGTCGGGGCTCCGAGTCTGGAAGTCGGAGCTCCGAGTCTGGAAGTCGGGGCTCCAAGTCTGGAAGTCGGAGCTCCGAGTCTGGAAGTCGGGCGTCCTACTTTAAAACTCGATTTTTTCAACGACTTGCTCAATCCCCCCCCAATCCACCTTCCTACAAATAACCCCGCAGTCTCAGGGGAGCTTGGGGGCACTTCTGCGCGTTCAAGGAACCGAACCAAAAGAAACCGAACTCAAACACAAAATTTCGGACATGTCTGA
>Ga0209189_1000175_pt1 | contig 55530 bp, 57 predicted proteins | sample C_130820_EF_Meta_FD_187308 | JGI IMG/M metagenome (GOLD analysis project Ga0209189, IMG submission 187308) | Freshwater microbial communities from Lake Croche, Canada to study carbon cycling - C_130820_EF_MetaG (SPAdes) (version 3) | ecosystem: Environmental > Aquatic > Freshwater > Lake...
ACGCTGTTCATAGATGGAGCACCGATAGCCCTCTTCTTGTGTAAAGCGCAGCGCTATACAGGGCTCACCACCCTTCTCTGTACCTTTCATACAAGCCAGATGGGCATTCAGCTTACTTGTTAGCTCTGCTGGAACTACTCCAAAGCCATTACCTGCGACTTCTCCATGATAAAAACTGACCCGGAAGAATTGGCAACACATGCCACATTCAAAACATGGATTCGCATCTATAGATAAATTAGCTTTCAAAGTCGTTTAGCCCTTGCTTCTGTAGTTTTTTAGCAATGATTTTGTTTTTTATAAAAATAAATCCGCTTTTTGATAGACATGTCATCACAGTTTACTCAGACTTCGCACAAGCATTTGATCTGCGGAGCGAAACAACTACTGGTTTACCGCTTGTATTGAAATCGCTCCTCAGTTTTTGGGTCACAAACCTAACTAAGCTAAGGAGGTAATCATGCGATTTCATCACTTCAATAATGAAGAAGATGATTATTTCAATGAGTATGCCGACGGCATTAAATATGACTTATTGAAAGATCGTCTTCATTGGCAACATAAAACGCGTAAAGATATTTACCTAGAATATCGCTTTGACGATGATGATGATTTTGATTGCTAATGAGATGCCCTAGGGGCATAGCCTCGTCGCGCTACTCTAAAGTCTTTACTTTTAGCGCGCATCGGTTGGCGTTAGCGTTCTGACTCAATATGCAGCGTCTATTTTTTGTATTTAATGTGGCTTATGGGCTGAAGCAACGATTTTTTCGGTGTAGGCAATCGCCAAAGCAGATAAGACGAACGTGATATGAATGAAGGTTTGCCACATGAGGGTTTTTTCATCATAAGATGCTGCGTTAATGAAAGTCTTGAGCAAATGAATGGATGAAATACCAATAATGGCCGTAGCCAACTTCACTTTAAGCACGCCTGCATTGACATGGGATAGCCACTCAGGTTGATCAGGATGATTCTCGAGCTCCAAACGGGAGACGAACGTCTCCCAACCACCCACAATCACCATCACTAATAGATTGGAGATCATCACCACGTCGATGAGGCCAAGAACCACCAACATCAAAGCGGTCTCTGTCATGCTCTTATTAGCCATCATCTGAAATAGATGAACTAACTCAACCCAAAACTGCCATACGTATACACCCTGAGCAACGATCAAACCAATATATAAAGGCGCCTGCAACCAGCGGGTCATAAAGATCCAGCGCGGCAATGGCCGTAATTTTTGCTCTAGGAAGTTTTGCTTGTCTTCATTCATATTTTTTTAATATTAACGAACTTTATGGCCTTGTGATCGTATAAAAGCCCGTAGATTACCTAGGGGAATTATTTCACCCCTAATTCTTTGGATCCAACAGCATCTTGGCTATCCCAAAATAAATAAGGGAATAAGGAGTCCGTGATTTCCCTATTCCCCGAAAAAACCTGCTACAACTGATTTTTATTCTGACCACCTTTATCCCTTACTGGGATTTGTGATTAAATGCCTGTTTTGTGGCATTTTCATGACGCTTGGTGTTTTTCAATACGGCGCAATAAGACAGAATCATGACAATCGCCAATGAAATGCCGTTAAAGTTATTTAATAAGTCCATTTTTATGCTCCTCAAGTAGTTTGCGTTAGTAATTTGCTGCTATGTATTCAGGTTATTGGGTTAAAAGCTCGCAAAGTGAGCTAGTAAAAATTGTGGTTTTTTGTTCATAAATGTCATGTTTTTTCATGTTCTTTTATCTTGCTATAGGTAACTCATCCCACTTGGTGGTGTAGTTAGGTGAGCGATTGTTTGATCTCATCTGCCAGCCCTCTTTAGAGCCGTTAGTGCCTGCAGCTGCAGATCGGATCACTGCATTACCAAAGCGGCTGTTGATCTCATCTACCGCTTTCATGAGATGCGCTGATTTACCTTTGGTTTCGATATCGTCAAAAAGTGATTGCTGCGCTGTTGGCTTATCACTAATTAGATTGAGAATGACGCCTGCCTTCTTATAGCGAAAGTTCGCCTGATAAATTTGCTTTAAACCTGCTAGCGCTGCATTGGTTAATGTCAGTGTGTTATCCGTTGGATCCGCCAAAGGAATGGTGACGCTCTGGTGATACTGTGGCTCGTTTTGCTTGAACGGATTCGTCTGAATAAATACCGTGAGCGCGCCCGTAGTACTGTTTTGGGTTCTGAGTTTTTCAGCTGCACGCGCTACATGGGTGGCAACGGACTCAGCAAGCTCTGTTTGGCTGCTCACTAACTTACCAAAACTACGTGAGGCAATGATTTGCTGCTTGGCTGGAGCCACTTCCTCTAGTTGCAAGCAAGATGTGCCGCGTAACTCATAACAAAGACGCTCCATCACTACGCCAAACTGCTGGCGCATGGCTTGTGGCGAGGCTTGCAATAGATCAAATACGCTCTGAATATGTTGGGCTTTAAGTTTTTTGGCGATTTGCTTACCAACGCCCCATACCTCACCCACTTCAGTCTCGCTCATCCACTGATAGAGCGCTTCTTTTGCCATCGCATTCACATCACATACGCCATTGAACTGCTTATGTTTCTTAGCCAAGTGATTGGCAAGCTTGGCTAAGGTCTTGCTAGCACCAATGCCCACGCAGACTGGCAAGCCAGTGGTGTCTTTGACTTGCTGCTTAATCTTCTGACCCAATTTGATTGTGTCTTGGTACTGTTTTAAGACGGTCTCGATTTGCAAGAAGCTCTCGTCGATACTGTAGACCTCTAGATTAGGAGTGAACTCTCTGAGCACCTGAACTACCCGGCTACTCATATCCCCATACAAGGTGTAATTCGATGAGTAAGCCTGAATGCCATGCTTCTTAGCGAGGTCCTTCATCTGAAACCAAGGTGTTCCCATCTTTACGCCAAGCACCTTCACTTCAGCACTACGCGCTACAGCGCAGCCATCGTTATTGGAAAGCACTACCATCGGCACCTCTTCCAACTTAGGCTGAAATACACGCTCACACGAAACATAGAAGTTGTTCACATCCACTAGCGCGAAGAGAGGGGTTGATGGGTTGCTTGTGTTCATCTTACTTTCCGTTCCTGCCACTAGCATTGCTGTATTTCCGTACCACCCCAACCACTACACCCCAAATTTGTAGCTCACTACCTTCACTAAAGGTAATGGGTTGGTAGTTTGGGTTTTCTGGTTGAAGCTCAATACGGCCACGCAATTGATAAAGGCGCTTGATGGTGTATTCGCTATCAACGACAGCGACAACGATGTCTTTATGTTTTGGCTTCAGTGCTTTATCAACAACTACCTTGTCGCCATCGCAAATCCCCGCGCCCAACATCGAATCCCCCTTCACGGTAAACATGAAAGTAGCTGGCTTGTTCTGGACGAGGTAGTGATTCAGATCGAGGCCGTCTTCGGCGTAATCCGCTGCTGGACTAGGGAATCCAGCTGAAATCCGGTGACTTAGGAGCTTGAGCTCATAGGCGGCAAAATGCCCTGCCAAGGCTTGTGGTACCTGACTTAGGGTTACTTTTGCGGGGTTCATTACTTGCGTCATAGTCGTTAATATACTGTATGTTTATACAGTATATGTAAAAACCGTAAAAATGGCCTTATTTTTGTTGTTTTGGGGCTATGGACACCCGCCCACCCTCTCTTTTCTACTCATAAACCCCAAGTTCGAGGTGACTGTATTGAGGCCGAAGCAATTGCATAATGATCTTAGAAGTTACTAGGTAGATTGGTAACTCAGTAACTCATATAAAAAGAACAATAGGAGACACATGAAGACGTATCAGATTGCGTCCATCCCGGGCGATGGCATTGGTAAAGAAGTGATTCCTGAGTGCGAAAAGGTATTAAATGCCTTAAGCAAAAGGCATCCTGAAGTTGCTTTTGAGTTTGGGCACTTTGATTGGGGTGGCGATTACTACCGTAAGCACGGCATCATGATGCCCGAAGATGGTCTTGAGCCTTTGCGTTCTAAAGATGCTATCTTGTTCGGCTCAGCTGGTGACCCGAAGATTCCCGATCACATTACTTTATGGGGCTTACGTCTCAAAATTTGCCAAGGCTTTGATCAATATGCGAACGTGCGCCCTACTCGCATTCTTCCCGGTATTGAAACCCCACTGCGTAATTGCAAGCCAGATCAGCTCGATTGGGTAATCGTACGTGAGAACTCTGAAGGCGAATATTCTGGCGTGGGTGGTAGAGCACACCAAGGTCATCCCATTGAAGTCGCTTCTGATATGAGCATCATGACCCGCGTTGGGGTTGAACGTGTCCAGCGCTTCGCCTTCAAGCTAGCACAGTCACGTCCGCGCAAGCACCTCACAGTGATCACCAAATCCAATGCACAGCGCCATGGCATGGTGATGTGGGATGAGATTGCCAACATCGTTGCTAAAGACTTTCCAGATGTGACTTGGGATAAAGAGTTAGTAGATGCTGCTACTGCGCGCATGGTTAACCGCCCAGAATCTTTAGACACTATTGTTGCCACCAATTTACATGCCGACGTTCTGAGTGATTTAGCAGCTGCACTCGCTGGTAGCTTAGGTATTGCACCTACTGCCAACCTCGATCCAGAGCGTCGCTATCCATCGATGTTTGAACCGATTCATGGTTCTGCTTTTGACATCATGGGTAAAGGGCTTGCCAATCCCATTGGCACCTTCTGGTCAGCAGTCATGATGCTCGACTTTCTGGGTGAAAAAGCCCTCGGCGAAAAACTCATGGCCGCTATTGAAAAAGTGACGGCCAATCCAAAGTTACACACTCGTGATTTAGGCGGCACAGCCATGATGAGTGACGTTACCAATGCAGTCATTGAGGAGATCTCTAAATGAAGCAATTTAAATTACCCAAGTCTTTAGGCGTCTTGCTGGGTGCGTGTTTGATTTCATTCGGATTGTTATCAGGCGCAAGCGCCCAACCCTTCCCTGACAGAACGATTCAGTACATCATCCCCTTCCCTGCTGCTGGGGAGTCTGATTTAGTGGCACGCTACCAAGCCGATATCTCCGCTAAGAAGTTCAAGCAGCCGATGGTAGTCATGAATCGCGCTGGTGCTGGTGGTGCATTGGTCTGGAGCACAATGAATACCTATCCTGCCGATGGCACAACGGTAGTGGGCGTCAATATCCCGCACACCATCTTGCAACCACTCCAAGAAGGTATTCAGTACAAGACTGAAGACATTAGCGCGATCTACTACTATCACTTCACTCCGGATGCCTTAATGGTTTCTGCAGATAGCCCTTACAAGACCTATCAAGAATTTATTGCCGCTGCCAAAAAAGAACCTGGCAAAATATCTTTAGCTGGCTCAGCACAGTTCTCTGCTAACCATATGGCAGTGGAGCGCCTCAACAAATTAGCAGGCGTCAAAATCAATTACGTACCTTTTAAAGGTACGGGCGATTTGATTACTGCCTTGATTGGCATGCACGTGGATGGCGCTATGGGTTATCTACCTTTAGCCATTCAGCAAAAAGGCAAGGTGCGCACACTTGCAATTGCGACTGAGAAGCGTAACCCTGCTTTGCCAGACGTACCAACCTTTAAAGAGCTGGGTCTGAACTGGGTTGATGGTGCCTATCGTGGTGTTGCCGTACCAAAAGCAACCCCATTGGTTCTGCAACAAAAAATGTCTGATTACTTTGCACAACTCAATGCCGATCCTGAAACCAAGAAGAAGTTAGAAGACTCTGGATTTGTGATTGTGGACATTCCTTTGGCAAAAATGCCAGCATTCATGAAAGAGAAAACTGCTCAAGCTATGGATGATGCCAAGAATGCAGGAATGATTAAATAAAGCCTTAGGGATTTCTGATTTTTTGAGTTCTTTAGCTTCAAATAAAAAACCACCGCATCGGTGGTTTTTTATTGAGTGCCCGCTTTTCCTGATCAGTGTTTTAACAAAAAGCAAATGCCAGAATAGCTGGATCATCTAAAAAAGCATTTGAACTGTAGATACATGCTCGGTAAAGCCACATATACCCAGCCTCAATGATGTTTCCCAAATGATCCATTGCGTTGACTAAATCGTTGACTAAACATCACTCATAAAATCGCCGCCGCCATCATCCCAGGAGCTAGAACCGCCATCTTCCCAAGAGCTGGCATCCCGAACACCAAAATTAGGATCTGCAGCTGCTGGCCCGCCGACTTGGTTCATATTAGGGTTGGTATTGGGGTGACCGTTATCGTGACCGCCCATGAGATTGCTCGCCAATGCTTGGCCAGCATACATGCCAGCGCCTAAAGCTGCACCAGTTGCCAGGCTACCCATTAAGCCGCCTCCCATACCGCCGGCTGCTGGTGCTCCAGGATAACCAGGGGCGCCAGGAGTGCCGGGGTAGCCAGCAGGACCGCCCGGAGTACCAGGGTAACCAGCGCTAGGTGCGTTATAGACTTGTACCGCTTCTGCCTTACGACGTCTCATGACAACGATGATGCCCACTACCAAAATTGCGATCAAACCCCAGAAGATTGGATTGCTGAAGATGGATGATGTGCCAGCAACAGAATTACCAGCAGTGTTAGCCAGTTGTACCTGAAGTTTTTGCACGGATTCCGGTTGAGCAAAAGGTAAGCCTGGCGCGAGGTTTTGTGCTGTCATGAAATGATTGCGCGCCACATCTAAGTTGCCCTCTTTGAGGTAAAGCTCAGCAGCTACGTAGTGCGCTTTTGCACTCTTAGGATGATTTTGCAGCACTTCTTTCATCATGACATCAGCTTTAGCCAGCTGTCCAGATTGCACAGCTTGATATACCTCTGGCAAAGTTGCTTCAGCAAATACTGCATTGCTTGTGAGCAGTATCACTGCAGCGAATACGCTAACTAATGGCTTAAGTGCTTGACGAATGTTCATCATGATTCCTTATGGGATGTTGCATTTGCATTTGATTATCCCTATTTTGGGGATTTTTGCTATTCCTTACTTATATGGGGGCTTTGGAGGAGGTTTCAAGGGGTCCCTGGTAAAACTAGATCGTTATTCACCCAATTTTTGTAGTTATATTAATTCATTGATGTTATGATTTAACGTAACTACAATATTTCCGATGAAATTCACTTATGATTCGGTAAAAAATGACTCTAACCTTGCAAAACATGGCCTACCTCTCTCAGATGCAAAACTGCTTGATTGGGATTCGGCCATTTGCTGGGTTGATGACAGAAAAAATTATGGCGAGGAAAGGTGCGTAGCACTAGCCCTGATAAAGCAACGTCTGTATTTCGTAGTGTATGTTGAACTAAAAATAAGCAAGAGAATTATTAGCCTAAGAAAAGCAAATGCCCGTGAGATAGACAGATATGAAAAAGAAAATAATTAGACTAACTGCTGAAGAGGATGCTGCCATTACAAAAGCGGCAATGTCAGATCCAGATAGCCTTCCATTTACTGATGAAGAGTGGGAGAAAATCAGACCTAGACTAGTTCGTGGTCGCGGTAGACCCTTAGGTAGCGGAACCAAAGAGCAAGTTACCTTAAGAATTGATAAGGAAACTTTGGATTTTTATAAATCTAAAGGTGAAGGATGGCAAACATTTATCAACCAAGTGCTTGGCGAAGTCAAAAGAGAATCTAAGTCTATCTCGATGGTTGAAAAGAAGTTAAACAAAGGTACCTTGATCGCCAATAAATTCAAGGCAGCCGCTTAATACCCTATTTCACTTCTACCATCTCACCCTTAGAGGAAATCAAGTAGGCCTTATTGGGCTTATCTTCTCTAATTCTGGTCAACTCTTTTTGATAATTCTTCAGCTGTTCACGGTACTTCTCGTATTTCTCGCTACCTATCTCTGGAATAGTGAGCTTGTAATCGATGATTGCTAGATGGTCATCAAGCTCCACTAAGCGGTCCATACGATAGTTCTTACCTTGCTCGCTAGCGATGTCTAATTCGTTCCAAGCCTGCACCCACTCTCCGGAGGTGAGATAGCGCTTCAGCTGTGGAGCATCTAAAACTTTTTTAGTTCGGATGAGCAAGGTTTTTGCATGCTCCTGATCTACACCAAGCCAGTTCATGAGCTCTTGCTCGCTTGGCATTGGTGGTTTGGCTTGGTTGCTGGAGTCGGGCGTGAGGAACTCAAGTAGCTTATGGAAGTTCGTACCTTCTTCTAAGATTTCTGGATCAGGATTTCCTGCCTGCTCATCTTCTCCAGCAAATACTTCAACGGTTACGCCGCTTTCGATATCACTCAGCATTTGCGTATGGCTATATTGCGCTGGATTCCAGTCCAAGAAAAAATCTTCAACTGCGTTTTCTTGTAAGGGTTTAATGACCTCAGCCTTTTCTGCCACTACCACTTGCTCCCCTACCTGAAACACAGATAACTCGGCTTTACTAGCTTTGCCATACCAAGAAGTCTTATCAAGGCCGCTGGGATTATTGGTAGTTGGCTTTTGCGCATCACCACTAATCCATAAGCCTTGGCGCGCGCGTGTCATAGCGACGTAAAGCAGGTTCCAGTTTTCTTTTTCTCCAATTTGCTTCTCTGCTTCATTAATCTCGGCACGCGGGCTAGTCAAAGTTTTAGAAGTAAACAGCGATAAATGGGATGGACTCTCTTCTTCTGGCGACCAATCAATCAAGACGCCGCTGTAATCCACATTGGTATCGGTATTATTCGCATCGAGAATGATGACAAAAGGTGACTCCAATCCCTTGGCCCCATGAATCGTCATGAGGCGCACACGCTTATGGCGATCCTCCTCTGACATCTCACTTTCTTCATCTAATTGAGCCAAGTTGTCATCGCTGGCTGCATCCGCATCCCCTTCGTCAGGCGTTTCATCATCATCGCCGCGGCGTTTGATATTCATCTCCTGAATAAAACGACTCAAGCTTGGGTACTGACCACCATCTTGATTAAGTGCGACCTCCAGAAATGCATCCAAGTTGGCTAATACCTGTGGGCGATCAAGATCCTGACAGACTGCGGCGTATTTGAGTCGCACATCACCCTCTTGGTAAATACGATCAAGTAGGTCATGTACTGGCAAGCGCTCGCCTAAAAGGTGCCAATGCTGGAGATAGCGTGCTGCAGCTTGTAGTTTTACATCCTTACTATCTTGCAACGCATCCCACCAAGAGCGATATTGGCTAGAAGTCATTGCTACCGCTAGTTGCTGCATTTGCTTTTCTGCAAAACCAAAGATGGGACTTCTGAGAACCTGGGCTAGCGGTAAATCATGGCGGGGCGTTACCAACACAGCAAGCAAGGCAATCAGATCATCGACCTCAAGAGTATTGAGCAAGCCACCCAAGCGCGGACTCTCATAGGCGAGCTTCACATCACGCAGAGCTCTTTCGTATTGAGGTAAATATTTACGGCGCTTTACCAGCAATAAGAAATCGCTTGCCCTGGCCTCACGCCAGATTTCCTCACCGCCTTCTTTGTCGGCTACCTTGCGTGTGCTGATAATCTCTTTAATCAGACGCGCGACTAACTCACCCTCATGCTGGCGCTGAATCACCCCAGCCGTTTCACTCGAATCAGCTATAGCCCCTTCAAAAGCACTACCCTCTCGCAGCTCCTGCGTTTGCTCCGCATAGGGAACCAATGGCAGGAGATAAATCTCGCCTTGCTGGGCATAGGCATCTTCCGGCTTGCCATTATCTGGAGTGGTCCACAGGGTTTGCTGCCCTGAATATGGGTAATCGGGTGGCACTTGCTCGCCCTGAAATATTGCATTCACTGTTTTATTAATTTCAGGGGCGTTACGACGCGTTTTATCCTGCTCAATATATACAGCAGCATGATGTTGATGCAAAAACAGAGCTGCACTCACAAATAATCGTGGATCAGCGCGACGAAAGCGATAAATCGACTGCTTGGGATCACCCACAATAAATACTTTTGGTCGCTCATCACCTTCGCTATAGCCGGCTAACCAGGCTCGCAGAATTTGCCACTGCAATGGATTGGTGTCTTGAAACTCATCCACTAAGATTTGCTTGTACTTTGCATCTAGGCGAGACTGAAGATACGCAGCATGCTCAGACTGCCCCATCAACAAACTCACACCCACCTCTAAATCATCGAAATCACGCACCCGCATATTCTCTTTTTGGGCACTGGCGTGCGCCATCATCGATTGACTCAGGGCAAACCAAGCCTCATTGATGGCAAAGACATCCTGTTCTGCCTGCCATAAGAGGTATTCCTCAAAAGCGTGACCCCAGGTTTGCTTGATGGCGATGTAATCACCTATGCGATCCGCTTTACCTTCATTATTTAAGAAAGTTTCTAGCGCATTTAAAATCGTATCGTTACCACTACGGTACTTCACTGGGCTTTTCGTCAAAAAGACATCTTGCAAATTCTTGGCAACATCCATCACATTGCCGCCGCCCTTTTTACAAGCTAGTGCCGGCATTAAATTAGGCAATAGCTTTTGATCATTGGTGCTGCTATTTTTAAAGCAATGCTCCAAAAACTCGATGTCTGCTAATGCATTCGGTGCATTCCACTGAGCTAGCAATGGATTTGATAGATTGAGCTTATGCAAAGATTGCTTTAAGCGCTCTATTGGGGTAACACCAGTTTGCTTGCATTTCTTTGCAAAGAAAGTCCATGCACCTCTTTGCTTAAAGAGACTACTCTTACCCATCAAGAGTTTTTGCGTCTCATGCGAACCTAAGTATTTAAGTAAGTCATCGTAATGTGCTTTGAGCTCTGGTCTCAGGTCGCCCCACCAATCATCTAGACACTCCTCTTGTAGGCGTTTAGCATCCTCGCGCAGCTTGAACCCCGGCTGAATACCCAGCGATACTGGGGCTGCGCCTAATAATCTACCAAACCAGCCATGAAAGGTATCGATCACAATCGGCTGTGGGTTTGCCAGCACCTGCTCATAAAGTACTTTGGCTTTAGGCAAGTATTTTTCAGCTTGCGCCTTATCCATGCCTCTAGCGATGAGCTCTTTGATTAAAGAAGCATCATCACTTTTTGAAAATTGTTCCAATAAGCCATATAAGCGGTCACGCATTTCTTGTGCAGCTTTACGCGTAAACGTTAGCGCAAGAATCTCCTGTGGCTTCACATCATCAAGTAATAAACGGACCATTCGTGCAACTAGCAACCAAGTCTTACCGCTTCCTGCGCAAGCAGAAACAATGACAGAGCGCTGCGGATCGCAAGCCAGCTTTTCTGAATAGTCTTGCTTCTCTGGAAGCGTATTCATCAAATCGCTCACCAAATTCCCTTCCTGCAAATGCCCCTTGCTTCACAGTATTGGCATACCCCTTCAGGTGCAAATGCTTGCATTGGCTTTTTAGCCCAAAGCTGCTCAATATCTTCTGTCATTTGCGCAGAAAACTGCTGCATCATTTCTGGCATATCAGCCACCGCTTGGCTACGCGCAGCCTTTTGCTCACCCTTGGAGATATCTGCCTTTAAGGCTACCCACTCCGCTTGCTCGACTTGATGACCCCTTAGCTTATGGCTTTCCTGTCCCTCATTAGCAGCCCTGGCATAGATCAAGAGCTGAGGGTCATCCAAGATATGCGCAGCCCTCACTTTGACTCTCTCAAAGCGTTGATTTTTGTAGTCAATCACTGAAGCACGCTTACTGTCATCTACATGGACGTCATAGCGATCCGCATAACCTTCAATGCGAATCATTTTGAGGTTGCCATCAGCATCTTGAAATGGCAGATCAAAGCCAACTTTGACTTCACCATCAAAATATTGCCAACCCGCTAACTCACGTTGTAATTGCCAATCTACAAAGCTAGGGATTTGTTTTTGCCAGTCTCTTAATGTACCCATGACTCTAGCATCACCTTCAATCAAAGCAGCAAACTCTTGCTCTGAATACCTATTTAAGCTTTGCTCCATCCAGGTACGTCTTTGCTCTGAATTGGTTTTTAGTGCTAGATTAGTGTGCTCTTGAGTTTTAAGTGCTTGATAGAAACGCTTGAGCAACTTGTGCAAAGTTTGCCCTGCTAGCGAAGCATCAAAGCCTTCATCGAACTCTTTGTTCTTGCGTAAACCCAATAGACTGCGAACATAATAACGATATGGACAATCCCTGAGAGCCTTATAGGCACTAGGACTCATCGATAGTGGCATCGGTAAATCCTCTTCAAAATGCGCAACTGCCATCTCCATTGGCGCAGCTTCAAAAGATCGTTTTTTTAATTGAGTCGGAGTGGCTTCCCACTTTATTTGATTTTGCAAACGCTGAATCCAAGCCGAGGGTCTTAGTGGCTCACCGTTAGTACTTTTGCTTTGCCAAAGTAAATCTACGTTAGGACATGACACTAGGAGTTGCGACAGATCTCTAGCTTGCTGCACAAACTGCATAGCTATTGTTGAGGTCTTTAATAATTGATTAAGTGCATCCGAGAAAAATAGTGGGGGCTCTGAATATGCGGGCAACTGCTGTTCGTCACAACCCACTACAACTACCGCCTCAAAGTCACGCATACGTGTAGAACTGAGTGGCAGAATACTCAGCGTGGCTTGAGCCTCTTTGCCAGCCTCTTGATAGCTAGCACCCTCAATAACCGTTTTGAGCAAACTCAGCCACTCACTAAAACGAATAGATATTTCCCGATGCTGTGTCTTACTTAAATCAAATGTCTTCAATACCTCCAGAAGCTGCTTACCAGCTGAGTCTTTCTCGAGGCTTTGCGTCATACCAGTAGCCTGAAGATTGATCTGCAACAGGGTGTAGGCCTTGTTGCAATCAACCTTGAGGGTTAGCCACTCGTGATGACACTCGCGCAGAAACTGTAATAACTCAAACAATGCAGCGCTTGGCAATGCACTAGAAGATTTTGCTGCGTTGTCTTGTGCCCCTTCAATAGCCAAATGAAAGGTCTTCCAGCCAGACTCTGCTTTACTAGCAACCAAGATATCTTCCAATTCGGCAATGAGTCCGATACACGCTTCCGTATCTCGATTCAACATCTTTCCAAGATTTAAGAATGGATTCTGCAAAAATTCCAGCAAGGTCTTTGCGCTCGGACCATCTTTTGGCGCCTTAATGAGCTCCAACCAACTATTTAGTGCAGCGGCGGCACGTGTAGTAGATAACTTCCAACCAGTTTCATCACGAATATTGAGCGATGGACCTAAACGTGAAAGTAGCGCACGCGCCCTTCTTGCAACTAGACGATCTTGCGCAACTAGCGCCAAATTGGTTTTACCCTCTATGAGATGTTGCTCAATTGTTTTAGCAGCAGCCCATGCTAATTCTTCAAAGCGTTTAGCGGCAATGAGTCGCCAGTCTTCACTTTGAGTGCGCTTTGCATTTGCTAGTGCTTGCGCTTTTGCCTGCTCGCTATCCTCACTGGCAATAGCCTCAGGCCACAAGCCCACCTCACGCCAGTCCATTTTGACTTCTACTACTGGTGCATGCTGAGCATACTCATTGAGTAAGTCACCAATAATCTCTTGGTCAATTGGTGTTGGATCAGCAGTCTCAACCCAGATCAGCGGCCTTGCTTGACTTAATTGATCCTTTTGATTTAATTTTTTTACAGCCTCAATAGCGTTAAGGTGTGCGGCCATTGCAAACTGATTACGAAATGCTGGGTCGCTCACACTTGCGGTGTAGCGCCAAAACTCCAGCAACACCTTAGTCTCTTGGTCCACAACTTTACGCGCCATTCCAGAATAGACTTTAGCAACAGTACTATCTAATAAGGCCTGTGCTTCACTAAGGCAGACCTCACCGATCTTATTTTGCTCTGCTTGGTTAGCGTGATTCATTCGAGTGAACTCATGAATCTGTTTTTGTAGCTGCGGACTGATGGCTGTTGATAGGGTGTCACAAGCCTCAACTATCGCCTGCGCCAAACCCCAAGCACCTGACTCAGTTTCAGCCTTAAACCATGACTGCAAATTTTTATGTTTGCGCAAAGTAGCATAGATTCCTAGCCATCTCTCCAAATCACTTTGCTTCTTCGGAAACTTCCATGCACCTGGCGCTGCTTCTAGCCAGTCAGTGAAACTGATTACTTGAGGCAAAAAGGCAATGTTGCTCGGGAGGCCATCTCGTCGGTTTTGCTCCAAAGCCGCCCTCACCCCAATGAGCGGTCCTGCAGTACTGAGCACCACTAAAGGGCGCTGATTGGTTTGCATCGCACAATCCCAAATTCCCTTAGCTAGCTCGGCAAGGGCACTAGCATTGGGCGTAATTACCCACTGTTGCGGCTGCTTTTGGTCAGAAAGAGAAGGAAAAGGCTGAGGCATCAGGTGAGTATTTTTCTATTTTGAGCAGAACGTTCCGCTTATTGCTAATATAAGCGCTGTAACGCCATAATTAAATAAGTCTAAATAAGGAATTTTCATGAGTGCCGGCATTAAATATGTAACTGACGCCTCTTTCGAACAAGACGTCCTCAAGTCCGATAAACCTGTTCTGCTCGACTTTTGGGCTGAGTGGTGCGGTCCTTGCAAAATGATTGGCCCGATCTTGGAAGAGCTCTCTGGTGAGTATGGCGATAAGCTTCAGATCGCAAAAATGAACGTGGATGAGAACCAAGGCGTTCCAGCCCAGTTCAATATTCGCGGCATTCCTACTCTGATTCTCTTTAAAAATGGCACTGTAGCCGCTCAAAAAGTAGGCGCTTTGGCCAAATCCCAGCTGACTGCATTTATTGATAGTCATCTTTAAATAGTCTTAAACCATAGACTCACCAGCTGAGCCTATGGTTTTCCCTGCTCAAACGCTTGTCACACCTCTTTTTTGGTGTACTATTACTCAAACGCACTAATCAGTGCTCCGACTTCCAGCAATTTATTCCCCTTCTTCTTAGCAAACTTCCCAAATTCTGTTTTTCCATATCTGCGTAATCTCAATTTGCGCAGCCATACCTCAAAACAAATTCCCTTTATTCAAATTTATCTTTACCAACACCTGAGAACCACATGCAATTAACTGAACTCAAAGTCCTCCACGTATCCGCTCTGCTCGAAATGGCAGCCAGCTTGGAGATTGAAAACACGCAACGGATGCGCAAACAAGAATTGATGTTTGCCATTCTGAAAAAACGTGCGAAGGCTGGTGAAACAGTATTCGGCGATGGCACTTTGGAAGTATTGCCTGATGGCTTTGGCTTCTTACGCTCTCCTGAAGCCTCTTATATGGCTTCTCCTGATGATATTTATATCTCTCCAGCACAGATTCGTCGCTTTAACTTACACACTGGTGACAGCGTTGAAGGTGAAGTGCGCACACCTAAAGATGGTGAGCGTTACTTTGCATTGGTAAAGGTAGACAAGATCAACGGTTTGGCTCCAGAAGCGCTCAAGAACCGCATCATGTTCGAGAACTTAACGCCATTACACCCAAATCGTGTGATCAGCTTAGAACGGGATATCAAGGCTGAAGAGAACCTTACTGGCCGTATCATCGATATGATCTCGCCGATTGGTTATGGCCAACGTGGCTTAATCGTAGCCTCACCCAAGTCTGGTAAGACAGTGATGATGCAGCACATTGCCCATGCCATTGCAGCGAACAATCCCGAAGCGATTTTGATCGTTCTGCTCGTTGATGAGCGCCCTGAAGAAGTTACTGAGATGCAACGCTCTGTTCGTGGTGAAGTCGTTGCTTCTACTTTTGATGAGCCAGCAGTGCGTCACGTTCAAGTGGCCGAGATGGTAATTGAAAAAGCAAAACGTTTAGTAGAGATGGGTAAAGATGTGATCATCTTGCTAGACTCGATTACTCGTTTGGCACGCGCATACAACACGGTTGTTCCTTCATCAGGCAAAGTACTCTCTGGTGGTGTGGATGCCAATGCACTGCAACGTCCTAAGCGTTTTTTCGGTGCCGCTCGTAATATTGAAGAAGGTGGTTCACTCACCATCATCGCTACTGCCCTGATTGAAACGGGTAGCCGCATGGATGATCTCATCTATGAAGAGTTCAAAGGTACCGGCAATATGGAAGTACACCTTGAGCGTCGCTTGGCTGAACGTCGTGTTTACCCATCGATTAACCTCAATAAGTCTGGCACCCGTCGTGAAGAGCTCTTGGTTAAAGCCGAGAACCTCCAGAAGATCTGGGTATTGCGTAAATTGCTGGCAGATATGGACGATATCGAGGCGATGAACTTCATCGTCGATAAGCTCAAATCCACCAAAAACAATGGTGAATTCTTCGACTTAATGCGTCGCGGAGGCTAATTTAGATGCCCTCAAGGGCCATTTAAAGGGAAAAGGGGCTTCTTTAGCCCCTTTTGCACACCTAAACAGCGCTTTGTTGTTGATTTCATGGCATAATTTCGCTTTTGCTGCACCCGCAATTTACTTTTACTGCTTTTAAAACCTGGGAAAGTATTTAAGTCAATTTGACCTCAACCTGACTTAGACGGCTACCCGCTCATAGGACTCAACATGAAACCTGGCATTCACCCCGAATATCGCGAAATCGTCTTTGTAGACGTTTCCAATAACTTCAGCTTCAAGACTCGCTCCACTATGTCTACTAAAGAGACAATCAAGTGGGAAGATGGCAATGAATATCCATTGGCCAAGATCGAGACTTCATCTGAATCACACCCTTTTTACACTGGTACCCAGAAAATTATGGATACCGCTGGTCGTGTTGAGAAATTCCGTCAGAAATTCGGTACTAAAGCAGTTGCTAAAGCTACTGGTGATGGCGCTGCTAAAACAGCTGAGAAAAAAGCTGCTGCTGCAGAAGCTAAAGCTGCTGAAAAGTCAGCTAAGAAGAAGGCTTAATCCACTTCTATTCGCAGGGTATGTGAAATACCCGCTCTGCGAGATAATCAAGGCAGCGTTTGCTGCCTTTTTTATTTTGAACTTCACACATGGTCAAACTTACCGCTGCTGCCACTAAATCGATTCCGCGCATCATTATTTTTGCGCTGACATTGGTGTATGGTTTTGCTGGCCTCTTCTTTCGTGACCCCTGGAAGAATGAGGATGCGATTGGCTTTGGTGGCATGTGGACCCTCTTTCGTGGCAGCTCTATTGATTGGGTTGTCCCACATTTAGCTGGTCGTGATATCTCTCTTGGCACACCTCTACCCTATTGGATGGGCGCAACCCTGATTAAATTGTTTGGCCCCTGGATTGGTGCTGCCAATGCAGCCCGCCTCTATTCAGCCATCTGCTTTTTTGCTGCAGCGCTAGCAATTTGGTATGCCACGTATTTATTAGGCCGTCGTCGAGAAGTACAACCGATGGCATTGGCTGTTGGTGGTCAACCAGACTTAAAGAGTTATGGCATGACACTGGCCGATGGTGCATTGCTGATCTTCTTAGCGTGCGTAGGTTTGGCTCAGCGCGCTCATGAAACCACACCGATGATGGCACAGCTGATGGGCATCAGTATTGTGTTGTACGGCACAGTTCGCGGCTTAGATAAACCCTGGCAAGGTGGTTTATGGACTGGTCTAGGTATTGCTATCGTGGCCCTCTCTAGCAACCTGACGCTCAGCTTAATCATCGTTACTTCCACCATCATTGCAGTGATCGCTAGTAATGCCAAGTTACGCTTTCGTTGGACGCTTACGAGCACTGTTCTTGGCTTAATAGGTTTTGCAATTTGGCCTATCGTTTGGTATTTAGCTGATCTGCCAGCACAGTGGCGACATATTGCCGAAGAAGGCTGGCGCAATATGCCAGAAATGCGCGCTACTCCTTCCATCGAATCACTGAGTTTCTTGAGTGTGAACTTTTGGGCTTATGCTTGGCCCGTTTGGCCTCTCGCTATAGTCTCTCTTGCACACTGGGGTCGCGTTAAAGAGTCGGGCGCATGGCGTGCCCCTCATCTTGCCATTCCATTAAGTCTATTTATTGGTAGCCTGATTTATGTTCTATTCCGCCTAGAAGCAAATGAACATGATTTGATGATTTTAATTCCCAGCTTGGCCATCATTGCCGCATTTAGCTTACCTGTTCTCAAGCGCAGCGTGATTAGCTTTATCGATTGGTTTGCGATGTTTAGCTTTACGCTCATCGCCATCGCCATTTGGATTATTTGGCTGGCAAAAGTTACCGGCTATCCTGAATCGACTGCGGCCAATATTGCCCGCTTACTCCCTGGGTTTGAGAGTCAATTTAATGTCTTTGGATTTATTGTGGCACTTGTCATCACGGGACTATGGCTTTCGGTGGTCCGTTGGAGAACATCGCGCGCCCCTAAAGAAATTTGGCGTTGCTTGATTATTTCGGCATCAGGCACCACTTTGATGTGGGTACTACTCATGACCTTATGGTTGCCGACGATTAACTTTGCCAAAACCTATCGTCATGTTTCAGCGCGATTGGTTCAGGTGATCCCATCAGGCGACGGTTGTATTAATACTAGCAACCTCGGTTTTGCACAGCTAGCCTCTTTTGAATACTTCTCCAAGCTCAACTTCCGCGATGATCCGAATTGCCCATGGATGCTTACCCACAGTCAATCCGAAGCAAAAGCCTACGCACGACTCAATAATAAGAAGCTAACCCTGCTTTGGGAAGATCGTCGTGCAGCTGACCGTGACGAACGCCTGCGTCTTTACGAAGTCATCCCGGAATAAATCGTGCTGCACTTTAAGCTATCGCGTCTCCGCGAGGATATTCCCTCCCTATTAAAACTTGCTGGGCCTTTATTAATTGGTCAGCTTGCTGTGATCGCTTTTGGCGTACTCGATACTGCCATGACGGCGCGTTACTCCGCTGACGATCTAGCAGCACTGGCTATGGCTTCGGCGATCTATATTAGTGTCTATGTTGGCTTAACAGGGGTGATATCAGCTCTCGCCCCAATTGCCGGACAGCTCTTTGGCGCCAAACGTTTTTCAGAAATCGGTGAAGAAGTTCGACAAGCTACTTGGCTTGCCTTAGGTCTTACTGTACTTGGTTGTTTAATCTTATTAAATGCAGATCATCTACTGGCTATCTCACAGGTCAATGATCTGATTGAAGGTAAGGCAAAGCTATATCTCAATATCTTAGCCATTGGCTTGCCGGCTAGCATGGCCATGCGCGTATTGATGGCTCTTCACAATGCTGTTTCTCGCCCTACTGTGATTACGGTAGTGCAAATCATTGGCCTAGCTCTCAAGCTACCCTTGAACTTACTCTTTATCTACGGAGGCTTAGGTATTGAGGGCATGGGTGGCTCTGGTTGTGCCGTGGCTACCGTTATCATCAACTGGTCCTGGCTACTCATGACCTTAGGTTTTGTTTTGTTTGATCGTTTTTATAAGCCCTTTAAGATCTTTACGCGCTTTAGCATGCCTGACTGGCATCGTATTTGGACTTTACTCAAACTAGGCGCACCGATTGGTTTTAGCTACTTGATTGAAGTGACCTCTTTCACTTTTATGTCTTTATTTATTGCTCGCCTAGGAACCACCGCCCTAGCAGGCCATCAAATTGTGGCTAATTTGGGAACCGTGATTTATATGGTGCCACTATCTCTCTCCATTGCCACTATGACCTTAGTATCTCAATCTATTGGCGCCAATAAACCTGAGCGCGCTGAGGAGATTGGTTGGTCTTCAGTCTTCTTTACGACGACCCTATGCATCAGTATCGGCATCGCCGTTTGGATCTTCAGAGTGCAGTTGCTAGACCTATATGATCCGCCGGCAGAGGTAAAGGTCTTTTCGATTCCCCTCTTTTTGTTTATTGCGTTCTATCAAATATTTGATGCCTTACAAGTGACAGCGGCTTTTATTCTACGAGCCTACCGGATTGCGTTTTGGCCGATGGTGATTTATGCCGGTTCACTTTGGGGTGTAGGTCTCACAGGCGGCTATTTGATGGGCTTTAATGTATTTGGCAATACACCGGCATTCTTGCAAGGTGCAAATGGGTTTTGGGCTGGTAATAGTCTTAGCCTAGCCTTGGCTGCGTGCTTCTTGCTCTATCTCTTTAGAAGAACGGCGGAGCGCTATGAGAAAACGCATCCGCCGGTAGAGGTTTAATACAAATCGCTATTACTTATAGACCTTCAAAGTAGAGGCATCATCATCTAAGCGTCTCTTGAGATTGCGAACTTGTCCTGCTGACCCAGGATTATTAGTAATAAAGTTTTGATCAGCCAAATGCTTGCGTACATCTTCCGCTAAATCTAAAGAGGCCAACTTCATAAGCTTTGCCATACTTGGCTTATGACTTGTATCTCTGCCGTCAATTTGAACATCCTTACCTTCGCCTGAAGCAACAAAGGAAGCTACGATTTGAGTGGTTTTGGTATCAACGATATTAAAGTCAACAGTCACCTCAAGTGTTACTTGTTGTGAGGTCGATTTAGTTCCAGGGATATCAGCAACATTATCAGTACTAGAAATTTCAGCCAAAACGCCATACAGCACATAGTCAGCATCACCAAAATCTCCAGCCTTGATACGCTTCACAATGTCAAAGTACTCATCGCCTTGGTTAGCAGTAACAGGTGTAGATTTGGCCTGCACTACTTTATAGCCTGATTTAATCAGCAAGCCACGAATGGGATTGGCTAAGTAGCGTAATTCGCCATACTCATGATTACTTTGATAGCCAGACTTTTTCATACTTTGGGTATTAGCACTCGATGCGTTATCGCTGGGCGGTGCCGTATCAACCACTGGCGTAGGTGGAGTAGCTGTACCAGGGCTGGTAGATTTTGGATCAGCTAAGTTGGTGAACTTTACTGGGAAGGCAGATGAATTTGCACCGCCAGTAATGGCAGAGGCATTGGCTTTATCCGCATCCACTTCGATCTTCTTTGGTGCAATCGTAGAAGTAATGCTGTTATCCGTCGTAATTCGAGTTTCTTCAATGAAGGTTAAGTTCTTACCCTCTTTTTTGAAGTAGATGTCGGTTACCGCAATAGACTTTGAAGCCGACTTCAAGGCCTCAGCTGTCATTACAGGATTTTTCGGCGGGTCTGCTGGTACTTGACCCACAACTGCAGACTCCGCTACTTGGACAGGAGGCTTGGTAGCGCAGCCAGCCAGGATGACTAGACTCAGACCTGTGCAAGCTAAAAGGGTTTTTTTCATATGGTACTCAATTCTCTAAAGTGTAGAGTGGCGTATTAGCGTGTAGCAGTCTTACGAATCTCTTTTTCATCAGCCCACTCCAGCAAGCCAGATTCGTTATTAATCAAATTCAAATTAAAGACGTAGTAAACATCTTTAACATCTTTGGTGTTCTTCACAATGGATGCAATTGATCCTTCAATGCGGTATTGAGCGCCTTGCATATTGCCAGTCTTAGCGATCGTGCTGTTCTTATACAGTCCAGACTGATTTTGACGCTTGAGCTCTTCGGTTTGATTTTGCATTTCAGAAACACTCACCGCAAATCGCACTTGGCCACTCTTCATGAGTTGCGTACGGATCTTATCGGTAATCACACGCGTATCAATATATTCAGAGGTCTTATTCTTCACATCTGCCAAAGTCACAATTGGCGCATCCTTGCTTCCCGAGATCGCTTTTGATTGCAATAGCGATCTTGTCATCGCTTCAGCAATCATCTGAAGATCGGTTGACCCATAATTAGCATTTACTGTCTCAACAGCTTTAGCATCGCCATAACGTACCTGTGGTCCAGAGCAAGCTGCAAGTGCTGCGACTAACAATGCAATAGCAGATAAGCGGATAGTTTTAGTGTTCATGTTCATCTTTAATTGGCCCTAATATCTTTTGAAGATTGAATGGTTACTTTGTTTTTGTGTGATATTCACTTGTATTGATTTAACTCAAATCGAAAGTCAGTGGCATCTGGTGTTGGTGCTATCCCAGTAATAATAGTCGACTGGCCCTTACCTACTGTGACGGGCTTCCATGCCTCTTCATCCGTTACGGCCATACCATTTTTACCAATCCACTTGAATCGATAAGAAACCAGATTCGATTTGCTCTCATTTTGAATGGTGACTTGCGCAGTGAGAACACCGTTACGCACTAAACTTCGCATATCGGTAATTTGGATGCTATCGGTATCACCCATACGCACCGTCATGTCCTTCATTGATGGCGTTGAGCTACATGCTACTAAAGCAAGGGCCGTCATCAAGATTGCAAGGTAATTTTTCATCTGGGTCTTTCCTAATTAAAAAGCCGCTGAAAGCTATTCAGCAGATTGGGTGGCTCATATGGCATCACCCCTTCCATATTACCGCTAGCGGGAGTGCTATTGGTGGTCGGAGCGCTTGAGTCTGGTTCTGAAACTACCGGGGTTACAGTGACTGCCAATGGTGCAGGCAATGGCATTGTCGGCGCAGGCTCTATTACTGCAGGTAAAACACTATTAGGCTGAGCGGGAATCGGATTGGCTACAGCTGGGACTATTGCAACCGGTACCGGAGGTGGGAGAACAACTGGATCGTTGGAAGTCAGTACCGTTGCCCGATTTCTGAACATACGAATATAGACTACGTTATAACCCCCTATTAAATTAATAGTCTGAGAGGCAGTGATCCCAGACGGTAAAGTGTATTTAAGAACGGTAGGGCCAATCGGCAAACCCATTCTAGCCATATAGGTTTGTGCAGGTAAGGTTGACCAATGGCGCACATCAGTTACATTAATTGCCTGCAATCCATAACCTGTGATCATTCCGGCAATAGCACCAATGAGAGCTGCACTACCATTGTTTTGATTATTCTGGTTCTTTCTGTTAGCCGCTTGTTGAGCAGCACGGTCAGCTGCATACTGAGCAGCCAAGGAAACTAGTGCCCTTGATGAAGCCCTCAGTACATATGCAGGCATATCGTCGCGTAAATTTTTGCGAGCCATCGCATCAATATTGGCAACCAACTCTGGATTAGCTACCTTGTCACCTAGCTGAATCATGGTTGGTCTAAAACGTTCAGTAGATTTTTCAATGACTGGAAAAGTTAAAGTGACTAACTTAGGATTGCCGCCGACATTAAAAGTCTGACTGATTTGATAAGGAACAATTTTAGGCATATACCCCGTATCAATAATGATTAAAGTATCAGCAAAGGATTTTTTACCTTGATTTGCAATATTGGAATCTAGCTTTGCCAAACTGGTTTTAAAAAAATTAGCCTGGGGTCTTAACTCAACTGCCAGCCGATAACCTGGTGCAGCGAGGCTAGCCTCTCCTTGCGACTCATGTATAAATCCTGATAGGTAATAGGCTCCGGCATTCTGATAAGAATTCTTAAGGCTACGCGTCTCTTCATCATCCAATAAATTAATTGGGTAGCCACTGATATTTTCAATACGACTAGTGGAGCCCTGGGTATTGGGGCTGGTTTGCTGTTCGCGCTCGACCTTGGATACCACCGCGACTTTACTTTGAATCAGCTCTTCAATCACCTTCTCGCGCTGCGCCATTTTTTTGGCTTCAACCATGGCATCATTCCACCGCCCTTGAGAGAGGTGGTTTAAAGCTAGGGTCTGACTTAATAGACTGACCTCATAAGGCTTGGGATCGTACTCACTACTAAAACCTTCAGACAAAACATAAGAGCTTGCTCCCGAAAAAGAGCGCCTCAGCTTGTCACTCGTAGTGACTTCCCAACGACTGACCAGTTGATCTGCGGCCAGTAGGTTTTGGGTGCTATTGGGAATCTGGGCGGGGCCTTGGAGTCTTTGTACTTCGCCTATTTCCATGTAGTACAAAGTATTTTTATCTTTGAAGGCCCCTTGAATAGTGGCGACTGTATTTTGTAGGTCACCATTCTTAAAGGACTCCTTAGACTCGTTCATTTTAATTTGCTGAGTCTGCGTGGCACAGCCCACCAACAAACAAACAGCTAAAGTCGTCCCGAATTTAGAAAAGTCTAATGCTGAAAATTTAGGCAAGGTTAGGGATTGGAAAAGGGGTAGAGGGAGAAGGTGGTTTCAAGCAAATGGATCTCATATCGATAACAACGCTTGAAAATAGGGCTGGGCTGACAAGAAAATCCGCTTATTGCCCTAATTCCTAATGATTATTCTAATTTTGCACCTGATTGGCGTACTACCCTGCCCCACTTACTTGCTTCAGATCTCATTAGCCTAGAAAGGTCTTTTGGGCTCCCTGGAGCAGGATCTAGGCCGCCCGCTAAGAGACGAGCCCTCACCTCAGGGTTGTTCAAGGTTTGGTGGGTCATTTGATTGAGACGTTTTTGAATATTGGGGGGCAGATTTGCGGGCGCCATCAAAGAGAACCACGAAACCGCCTCAAAACCAGTCAAACCTTGCTCGGCTAAGGTAGGGATTTCAGGGGCAGCATGTGAACGCTTCAGGGTAGTGACGCCTAAAGCCTGCACCTCCCCTGCTTTAATCAGCGCCAAAGAAGAAGAAAGATTATCAAACAGCATGGAGATGCGGCCGCTCAACAAGTCTGGTAAGGATTGTGCACGCCCTTTATAAGGAATATGACGAATCTGCACTCCAGCAATCTCTTTAAACAATTCACCCGACATGTGCAATGAGGTTCCAACGCCTGAAGAGCCAAAGGTGAGCTGATCTGGTTTTGCTTTTGCTAATTCAATTAACTCATGAAGATTGCTGACGCCTAACTTCTTATTGACGATCAATACGTTCGGCGTACTTGCCAGAAAACTAATGGGTGTGAAATCCTTTATAGGATCAAAAGACATCTTTTCATAAAGTGAGCCATTGATTGCATGAATACCCACAGTACCAATCAATAAAGTATAGCCATCAGGCTCGCTCTTAGCAACCAGCTCAGCACCAATATTTCCGCCATAGCCTGGGCGATTCTCGACTAGCACTGGCACACCCAAATTTTGCTGCCAACTCTCTGCTAAAACACGTGCCAATATATCTGGTGCACCGCCCGGCGTAAAGGTAACGATGATACGAATCGGTTGCTTGGGCCAGAGAGTATTTTTCTGGGATACACCTTGTGCTTGAGCACTGAATCCTAAAGCCCACAACACAAATACAAGGAAGAAGTTCTTTAGAACTTTAGAAAATTGCATGCTAAATCAATTGAGAACCAGACCGAATGGTCTAGCTTAAAAGCCAAAGCGAGAGCGCAACCAGAGCCAGCCTTCATATTTAACAGGGTCATCTGCACAGGGGCCAACGCCGCATTCCAATAATGTAGATACGAGATTACCCAAAACCAACAGAATGAAAGCAATGACCAATCCATTTGCAAACCAAGAGCGTGATCGGACTTCGCGATTAGGCAGCATTAAGAGAATTGCCAGACCCATTAATAGTCCTGTGTAACCAACATAAGCCCAAGTGTAAAAATGCAACTCTAAAAACGTTTTTCCAAATCCTTGATCACCCGGAAGAATATGCAAGAACACCTGACGAAGAGAAACCATCATCCCAACCAAGCCGCCAATGATGCCCCATCCATAGTGAGCTGAATGAGCGCCGCAACGAATATTGAGTACCAAAGCAAAGCCAATCATGACAAATCCAACACGTTGCATTAAGCACAAAGGACAAGGTAATTCACCAAAATACAGTTGATCGAAAAATGCATAAGACAGCATGCCGACAACGGCTAGTAATGCTAGCTGATTACCCAGCGCCGCTAATGAAGGAAAGGAATGTCTACTCACAATCAATTACAGGCTGATGTTGAGATGGTCGGTGGCATGAACTCGGAACCAAAGCAAAAGGATGCCGACGGTAATCGCCAAAACTATCAAACCCGCAAGACGCTTCTCAAACCAGACTAAAACAAGTCCGATAAAAGCCGTCAGAAAAGGTAGAAACATATACATAAGGTAATTCTATCGCAGGACACTAGGTATAGGAAAAATTCTATAAATCAGGGCTTTGGGAAAGGTCTTTTGTTTAGAATGGACTCATGACTACTAACCCCTCTCCGCCCTGCTTAGATGTAACCATTGACGGAAATATGGCACGGGTCACTTTTAACAACCCTGCTGCGCGCAATGCGCTGACTTGGCCAATGTATGAGGAACTCAAAAAGATTTGCGACTCGCTAGCGAACGACCCTGATATTCGGGTAGTCATTTTTAGGGGTGCTGGAGACAAAGCATTTGTTTCTGGAAGTGATATTCAACAGTTTGTTGGCCTCAAAGAAGATGAAGCTTATGAAGTGGCTGTTGATCACATCTTTTCTTCACTACAACAAATGCCGATGCCAACGATTGCCTTAATTGAAGGCTTGGCTGTAGGTAGCGGTCTGTTAATAGCAACTGCTTGTGACTTTCGCATCTCAACGAAGGATGCCCGTTTCGGCATACCGGTAGCCAAGACCTTAGGAAACTGTTTATCGCCAAGCAATCTATCTTGGCTTGTAGCTCACCTCGGGATTCCTACTGTAAAGAAGATGCTGCTCACAGCCGAACTAATTCAGGCACCTGAATTAGTGGAATCTGGCTTCTTATACCAAACGGTAGAAGCAGCAGAAATTGAATCCGCTACAGATACGCTCGCCCACAAATTAGCTGTCTTGGCGCCCATCACTCAAAAGGCTAGCAAACTTACTTTAGCTCGCCTTCTCCAAAGCAATCTTCCTGATTGCGCAGACCTCATGCGTGAAACCTATAACAGTCAAGACTTTAGGGAAGGAGTGAACGCCTTTCTAGAAGGACGTTCGCCCAAATGGATTGGCAAGTAATGGCTAGCCTTTAGAGTTTAAAAACTCCACGACAATTTTCACAAACTGGTCAGGCACTTCAATATGCGGTACGTGCCCCACATTCTCGATCGGTACTAGCTTGGCGTTTGGAATAGCCGCTTGTGCTTTCTTACCCAACTCCGGAAAATTACCCAAAGACTTCACCGCCTCTGGCGGCGCAAAGCGTCGGCCAAATACAGTACGGTCTTTTTGACCGATCACTAATAGCACTGGCATCTTTAGTTGCGGCAAATCATTGACAACCGGCTTTTCTGCAATCATTTGGTAGGTTAAGACTGAAGTCTTTGCATAAGCTGGATAGTCTGGACCTTTTTGAACACGCACATAGACCTCTACAAACTTTTCATAACTTGGCTGCCAGCTTGGGAAATAACTCTGTAGAAAACGACGATAACTGATTTCTGTTTGCGCCATCTCTAACTTGAGTAAATCATCATTCTTCTGCGGAGGCACATCCTTGCTATAGTCCTCAAGGCCTAATGGATTCTCTAGTACCAGCTTTTGGACAGTCTGCGGATATAAACGCGCAAAGCGAATACCCACCATGCCGCCCATCGAATTGGCGATCACAGATACTCTTGAAATATTAAGAGACTTCAATAAAGCTTGAGTATTGGCAGCCAGATCATCAAAGTGGTATGCCACATCTGGCTTGGAGGATTTACCAAAACCAATCTGGTCCGGCGCAATCACACGATAGCCAGCCTTGGAAAGTCCGGCAATTGTCAATGCCCAGTAATCGCTAGAGAAATTTTTTCCATGAAATAACACCACTACACCCTTTTGCTTACCTAAGGCAGCAACATCCATATACATCATGCTTGCTGCCTGGCCTTGCAAAGCAGTCTTAAATTCTTTGAGCGGGTATGGGTAAGGCCATTTACTAATGCGGAGATCTAAGGGAGCCGCATCAGCATAAAGACTGGTTGAAGAAGCGGGAGTAGCTGATGTTTGCTCAGAGCTAGCGCAAGAAGCCAGCAAAATGGGGATAGCCATCGCCGCAAAAACCAAACTCACCCTCTTCAATAGACTATTCACCACGTAAACCCTCTTTAAGACTTAGATGATTCTAGTTTTTAAGTTAGGCAGACCAGCAACGCTACCTTCAAGAACATCCCCTTTATTTACTGGCCCTACTCCTGCTGGAGTGCCAGAAAAAATCAAGTCTCCCGGTTCCAAAGTAAATAAAGTGGAAAGATAAGCAATCGTATCGGGCACATTCCAAATGAGTTGATTAAGATCTCCCTCTTGGCGAACTTCTCCGTTAACTAGAAGCTTGACAGCGCCTTTGGCAGGATGGCCGCACTGACTCACTGGCGTGATCTCACCGCAAGGAGCCGACTGATCAAATGCTTTACCGGTATCCCAAGGTCGCCCCATCTTCTTAGCCTCACCCTGTAAATCGCGCCGCGTCATATCTAAGCCAACACCATAGCCATAAACATGCTCCAAAGCTTTATCTGCAGCAATATTTGCTCCACCTTTACCAATGGCAACGACCATTTCAATTTCGTGATGAACGTCTTTCGATAAACTTGGATATGGCATATCTGCACCGTCAGTCACAATCGAATTAGCAGGCTTCATAAAGAAGAATGGTGGCTCACGATCAGGATCATGGCCCATCTCGCGCGCATGATCAGCATAGTTACGTCCTACGCAGTAAATGCGATTGACAGCAAAGCGACGGCTATCGCCAGTTACAGGTAACGAAATCACTCCTGGTGGATCAATCACAAATGCTGAAGACATAAAAACCTTTCTAAGAATTGAGATGAATAATGACGCTATTTCCGCTGCTGAGAAGTATGACGTAATTTCAATAACAGGATACTCAGCGCCAAGGCAAAGGTCAGGGCATTTGCTAGGATGAGAGGCCACTTTTCAATAATGAGGCCATAAACCAACCATAAGCCCACCCCCGCCGTGAACAAGGAGTACATCCCCAAAGAAACCCCCGATAGATCCCTAGTACGCCAAGACTGAAGCGCCTGGGGCAAAAAGGCAATCGTGGTCAAAAATGCAGCGCAATAACCAATAATTTCGATTTGGTGGGGCTCTAGGTTCATTTCTTCATTGTAATAAGGGGAATTTGCAATTCATTGACGCAGCGCATGAATTTTTATTCTGTAGATAATAGAAAATCGTAACTCAACCCACCACTAAAAAATACAAAATGAGACAAAAAATTATCCAAGGCTTTAGCCTCCTGCTTTGCTCCAGCCTATTGAGCGCGCCCTTACTTGCGCAAACCAATAGTGCTGCAATCAAAAATTATCCAGAAAAGCCGATTAAATTAGTGATTCCCTATCCACCAGGTGGAGCCACCGACGTGATTGGGCGCATCATGGCCCAAGAACTCTCGAAATCACTCAATCAACAAGTGATTCCCGATAATCGTGCGGGTGATAGCGGCAATATTGGTGCAGATATGGTTGCCAAATCTCCTGCTGATGGCTATACGCTCTTAATGGGGGCTCTTACATCACACTCCATTAACGCCAATCTCGATAAAGATAAGATTAGATACAACCTGGAGAAAGATTTCACCCCCGTGGATGTCGTGGGAGTCGTTCCACTTGTATTTGTGGTGAACCCTTCGGTTCCCGTAAAGAATATGAAAGAGTTTATTGCCTATGCTAAGGCCAATCCAGGCAAACTCACCTTTGCATCATCCGGTGCGGGTGCACCGCAGCGGCTTGCGATGGAAATGTTTCGTTATCAACTCGGCTTAGACTTACTGCATGTTCCGTACAAAGGTAGCGGCCCTGCTATGACCGACCTAGTAGGTGGACAAGTGCTCACAATGTCTGAAACCGTGCCGGCTGCTTTGCAATTTATTCAAGCTGGACAATTAAGACCTCTTGCAGTCACCACCGCTAAACGTATTAGTCAATTGCCGGATGTTCCAACAGTTACCGAGGCTACTGGCTTGCCTAACTTTGATGTAGTAAGCATGTTTGGAATTTTGGCTCCAGTGGGAACACCAAAACCCATCATTGATAAACTGAGTGCAGACATCAAGATCATTTTGCAACGCCCTGAAGTACAAGAGCGGATGCTAGCAGCTGGTGTTTATGTCAACTATCTATCTCCAGCAGATTCCAGCAAAAGAATTACACGTGAGATGAATATGTGGAGCAAGGTCATTAAAGATGCAAACATAAAGCCTGATTAAGGCTGGTAGCTCTAATTTAATGGAATGGAAAAAATCGCTTTGAGCGTTAATGAATCCGTGCTGTTGGAAAAGCCCTTGCCTACTCCAGCCTGAAAAGAAAGGGGCTTGCCATCGTAGTACATCATCAAGAAACCCAATTGCTGTGTATTTTGATAATTGATAGGCTGGCCAAGTTGATTCAGGTTGGAGTAATACTCCACTCCAAGAGCTAACTCGGGTGTCACCTCTCTAGATAATCGAGTCGCCGTAGAAAAATACGGTGACTGATGAACGTAGGGTTGAGAGAGTGGCATATCTATAATGGGGTTAAAGGAGAAAAGCCACTCTTCAAAATGCTTGCCGATAATAAAACGCATTTCACCGTTGTACCTAGACTCATCAAATTGCGGTTGTACGTTGGATAACTCTAGATTTGCGCCCGCAAAGAAAGAGTCTCCCTTATCTTCGCGTATTGGCAACCATTTCATGCGTACTTTGGTGGCGGCATACTGAAACTTATTGTCATAGTTCACATAAGAGATATACAAGCCGGCCTCGAGATCATGACCTAAGCCATAAGCAAACTCTGGTGTGACACGTACACCATTATTGTTCATGACCTCACCTGGATAGGAAGGGGTTTGCAGGCCTCGAGGAGTGCTGTTGATGTGCATCTCTAAACTAGCCTCACCCTTGGCATTAATTTCGTCGTCGTAAACCTGAATCTCATCCTGTAGAACCGCCAAACCGATGGATGGCGAGAGGATTATTACAGTGAATAGCAACCCCTGAATGAGTATTTTCTTAAAGGGGCGGGCTTGCATCTGCATGATGCGTGAGTTTAACAATAATTAGGGTTTTTTGACGCGCTCACTCCAAAGCTGCCATGGGCGTCCAATGGTTTTCTCAATCGTTTCCTGCGCAGTAACAGCTTCGCCGAGGGTAAGGTACTGCACCTGCCCCATCTTCATTGCTTCAGACTGAATACTTGCGTTCTGAATTGCATAGACTGTCCTAAAGACCGCTTTCTTAATAGAGTCTGCTCCTGCAGCATACCCATGACCGCGCATTAAAACAAAATATTGCAAACCCATCGTTTTCGATAAAGCATCGCCCAAATCTCCATTGCTCACAAACATATCCGTATCCAGATTGGGCTTAGCAAAATTTCGGATCTCAAAAACAGGTGCACCCTCACCCAAGAAGGCACTCATGTGGTAGACGGGTTTGAGTGTAGTCCCCGTAAGTCCATAAGGCAGTATGGGTGCAGCATGGCCATGAATCACTGAATTGATATCGGGGCGATTTTTTAGAATCCCACTATGAATGTATCTCTCACCATAAGCCACTCGTGTGTCACCATTTAAGGCTTTGCCATTCATATCAAATTCCATGATGTCTTCGACTTTGACAACGGATGGTGCAACGCTTCTTGCCAGAAAGAATGTATTAGGATTGGCTGGGTTACGAACACTGATATGGCCATAGCCATCTACCGCATTTTGGTCATACAAAATATGATTAGCAAGAACAAGCTCTTCAATGGCTATTTTCACTGCTGGATTTTGATCGATCTGCTCCTGAACCGTTGCAGCATGTGCTTGAACAAAAAGCAGAATGAGGATAGATAAAAGAAATTGCTTGTTCATTATTCAACCTTGCCAATCTTTTTAACAACCTCACTCATCTGAGCGGATTCTTTATCCCAGTAGGTCTTAAATTCAGGCGCATCCATATATTGAATTGGACTTCCTGCTCCATTGATCACAGCGCGCACCCGCTCATCATTGGCAGCTTGTTTAGCGGCCTCGCGCAACTTATTAGTGATGTAATCAGGGGTTGCACTGGGTACAAATAATCCAGCCCATTGGGAGAACTCGATCTTGACCCCCATTTCTTTAAAGCTTGGTACCTCAGGCATGCTAGCCAATCTGCCATCACCCCAGTGGGCTAATGCACGTACTTTGCCCGCCTTAATCTGTTGAACGATTGAAGAAGGTCCAGTAGCAATAGCATCTACTTGTCCGCCCAATAAACCCACAATAGCAGGCCCTGCACCCGTGTAAGGTATGTGAACCATATAGAACTTCTCGGAAGACTTGAGCATCTCCATTGGTACATGCATCGTGCCGTAATTACCCGATGACCCAAAATTGTATTTACCGGGATCGGCTCGCATTGCTGTTACAAAAGATTTGTAATCTTTCCATGGACTATCTGCCCTCACCACTAAAACCGTTGGGTCCGCAGTAAATCGTGCAATCGGCTTTAGTTGATTGAGCTGAAAAGATTGCTCTCTGCCCACCACTTTATCTGCCTCCGGAATAATTGAAATAGACGATAAGGCCATCAATATCGTATAGCCATCAGGCTTTGCTCTGGCTACTGCTGCCATGCCAATGCCACCACCAGCCCCGGCTTTGTTTTCTACGATGACTGCCTGACCTAAGCTACGAGAAAGCGCTTCGGCAACCGGCCTACCTACAGTATCAGCGACCCCGCCCGGTGGAAATGGCACAACCATGGTGATAGGTTTTGTTGGCCAGGCCTCTGACGTCTGCGCAAAAGCACCCGACGAAACCAAGCAAGCACATAGAAGGCCCAAGACCGCAACAAATGAATATTTTTGCCTCATTTTTTGTCTCGAATACGTAAATTAGTTATTATTTATGTTCTTTATCCTACTACAAGATTCATCACAATAAACAGGGGTTAGCGTAGACAAAACCCCCAGCCGGAGACAGTAATCATGAGATATGCAGCATTTGTTTTAGCCAAAGAACCCGCCAAAACTCGCGTCGGAATAGTGTCTGCTGATGGCAAGACAGTTCAAGAGCTCGATTTAGGTGTGGACGTTAATGAAGATGGCATTGTTGCCATTCTCAAATCCGACCTCGCAGGCAAACTACCAAAACCTACTTCCACGCATGCGTTTAGCGACATTCGTCTACTTGCTCCAGTACCTAGACCACGTCGCAATATTTTTTGTGTCGGAAAAAATTACCATGAGCATGCTAAAGAATTTTCCAATAGCGGATTTGATGGCAGCGCTAAACCTGGTGAAGATATTCCAAGTCATGCGATCTTTTTCACGAAGCCACCTGAGGCCGTAACCGGACCTAACACTAACGTCATCATCCCCACCGCCGTATCAACTTGCATTGATTACGAAGCGGAACTGACGATTGTGATTGGTAAAGGGGGCAAAGGTATTAGCGAAGCAGATGCAATGAAACATGTTTGGGGCTATACCGCTATCAATGATGTGACTGCACGCGATTGGCAGCAAAGGCACAAACAATGGTTTTTAGGTAAAAGCTTTGACACCTTCTGCCCCATGGGTCCATGGGTAGTTACGGCAGATGAAGTCGATGCGCAAGATATTGCCGTTAAGTGCTGGGTCAATGGTGAATTACGCCAAAACTCCAATACTAAAGATCTGATTTTTGATATCCCCAATATGATCGCTACGGTCTCTGCAGGCATCACTCTCTACCCAGGTGATCTGATTGCTACTGGAACTCCAGTTGGCGTTGGTATTGGCTTTAAACCACCCAAGTACTTGGTTAACGGCGATGTTGTCGTCGTTGAGATGGGTGGTATCGGAAAGCTAGAGAATACTTTTATTGCCGAATGAAAAGTGGGTTTAGTACTCCAGCTAACAAAATATCTCAATAGAAGAAAAGCCATCTTAGGATGGCTTTCTTTTTGAAACTCATTTGAGAAATGATCAGGCTAAAGTGAACTTCAAATCTCCCAGCTTTTCTACTGAGCTCACAATCTTATCGCCCTTCTTCAGCCATACCTGCTTGTCTTTCGGCATACCGGCAATAACGCCTTGTGGTGTGCCAGTAAACACAATATCCCCTGGCTCTAATGTCCAGTAGGTGCTGATGTAAGACAACATTTTTTGGGTGTTATGAATGAAGTCTGCAGTATTGGAGTCCTGACGCAACTCACCATTTACCCAGGTCTTCACCTGAAGCTTATTTGGATCGCCTACCAAGTCAGAAGTAACAAAGTAAGGTCCAATTGGCGCGTATTGATCTAAAGTCTTACCAATCATCCATTGCCCACTCGGCAATTCCAATTGCAAGTCACGTGATGAGAAATCATTTGAGGTGCAATAACCAGCCACATAATCTAAAGCAGCTGATTCAGGAACATTACGCATCTGCTTACCAACCACAATCAACAACTCAGTTTCATAATCTAGCTTATAAGAGACTGATGGTGGTGGAATTTGTAATAAGCAGTTATGGGCCGTCAGACTATTGTTGTACTTATTAAATAAAGGCGGTACCCGTGGGTGAGCCATGCCAACTTCATCCGCATGAGCGCGATAATTTAAGCCTACGCAAACAATCTTTCCAGGATTCTTAAACAGACGACCGAAAGTAATATCAGACTCTTTCAAGTAGGGTATGCCAGACTTATCAGCACTGGCAACCACCTTATTGAATCCTGCTGCATTACCCTCTTGTAATAATTGATCTAGGGTTACCGGCGCCGCAATCTTCATTTTCTTCGCAACAGCACGAATATCGATGACGCCTTTCAGGGTCACTACACCCAAGGTTTCTGTTCCATCCGCATTTTGGATCGAGAGAATTTTGCTGTTTTTCACCATTTCACGTGGACCGGTGTAAACCTCACCACCCCAGACTGAAGTGGGATGGGCTGAAGCTTCCTTCATTACACCCATGGTAGATGCCGCTACTAAACCGGCTCCAGCAGCTGAAGCAGTCTTCATAAATTGGCGACGAGAACTCATCTATATCTCCTTTTGTTGTTATCTATTTTTAACTACAACAGGAATACTACCGCACCCTTTTATGCGGTGCCGCAGCAAATACGGACGTCAGTAGATTTAACCTAGACCTAGAAAAATAGCCACTCGATATGTAATAAAGGAGGCGATATAGGCCAGACCAAATAAGTAGCTCAGCATGATGACTGGAATCTTCCAGCCCCCAGTCTCACGCTTTACCGCAGCAATGGTGGATAAACACTGAGGTGCAAATACAAACCAGGCTAACAGCGATAAAGCAGTAGCCAAGGACCAAGTCCCAGAGATCAAAGGAATGAGGGCATCAGCCGCATCGACGCTTGAGCTTGATAGAGCATATACGGTCGCCAGTGAGCTCACCACAACCTCACGTGCAGCCATACCCGGAACTAAAGCAATACTGATTTGCCAATTAAATCCAATCGGCGAGAACACATGAGCCAATGCTTCGCCCAACATTCCAGCAAAGCTGTATTGAATCGGAGATCCTGTTGCACCTTCTGGTGGAAATGGAAAACTCGACAAGACCCATAAGCTAATTGTCATGACCAATATGACTCCACCCACTCGACGTAAAAAGATTTCAGCTCTTTGCCACAGGCTGATCGCCAAATTACCAAGGCGAGGTAAGTGATAGCTTGGCAATTCCATCATGAGTGCATTCATCCTAAATTGCTCACTGGTAAAGCGTTTCAGAATCCAGGCCACCGCCATGGCACCAAAGATTCCAGCAAGATACAAAGTGAACAATACTAGACCTTGTAAATCAATCCCTGCCCATAACTTTTGCTCCGGAACAAATGCCGAGATTAATAAGGCGTAAACCGGGAGACGTGCAGAACAAGTCATCATGGGCGCAATCAGAATCGTCACCATACGATCCCGCGCATTCGAGATACTTCTAGTAGCCATAATCCCCGGAATGGCACAGGCAAAGCTAGACAGCAAGGGAATGAATGATCTGCCAGAGAGGCCAACCGAGCCCATGACCCTATCCAATAAATAGGCTGCCCTTGGCAGATAGCCGGACTCTTCCAACAAAAGAATAAAGAAGAACAAAATTAGAATTTGTGGCAAGAAAATCACCACACCACCCAAGCCCGCCAAAATGCCATTGATTAATAAACTACGCATCCATCCATTTGGCAATACTTCAACTATCTGAGCACCCAAAAATTCCACTGAAGATTTAATAAGATCCATTGGAACGGTAGCCCAACTAAATACCGCTTGAAAAATACAAAAAAGGAGCACAACCAAAATAATGGGACCAAATACTGGGTGAAGCAGTACTGCATCCAAACGATCGCTCAATTGATCAGGAATAATTTGATCCAGCTTGAGGTTTTGCAAAATTCTTTGGACTTGAATGTTATCGGTTTCAGTATGAGCGATATGGGAAGCGACGTTCTCGAGAGTGGCATCACTTGTGCCAGTCCGTAATGCATTGAGATTGCGCCAGTCTAGATTCGATAAGAACTGTTTGATCTCATCAGCACCATCAGACTGAATGCCTATACTGGTGAGAACAGGTAAGCCAAGCTCATTTGATAAGGCTGCCGTATCAATCTGCAAGCCCTGGCGCTTCGCGATATCGAGCATATTGAGCACTACGACACAAGGCAGACCCAATCGTTTGGCAGCCAATACCAAACGCAGATTTCGGCGTAAATTCATTGCACTTAATACGCAGATGACCAAGTCAGGACGCTTCTCGCCTTCAGCCCTACCTAGCAAAACATTGCAGGTGACTTTTTCATCAAGCGATCTTGGGTAAAGGCTGTATGCCCCCGGCAAATCAAGCACACGAACATTCTTACCAGACTCGAGAGCTAGACGACCTTCTTTGCGCTCAACAGTCACTCCAGAATAGTTTGCGACTTTCTGCCTGCTGCCAGTGAGTAAATTGAATAAAGCCGTTTTACCGCAATTGGGATTACCCAATAAGGCTACGAGTGGCTCATTCGAATAAAAATGAACTTTTGACTCAGACATGCGATGCTGATTCAACTGAAATCATGCGCACCTCCGATTGGCGCAATGCAAAAGTCGAGGCGCCGATGCGAACCATATATGGTCCTTTACCCAAAAGACCTTTGCGCAATACCGTCACCTGTTCACCAGGCAAAAAACCAATATCTTCCAACTGCCCCTTAATTTGGGGGGCACCCTTGGGGGCATTCACTTCACTGACGCGATAAAGACTGCCTAAGTCGACTTGGTCTAAATTCATGCAATATGCTTTTTTAGCTTGTATATAACCCATTATAGCGATAAATGAGAATCAATATCATTCATTTAAAGGGGTGTTTCTTCAGAAATAATGGCCTATTACAGTCCTTTAGGGTTTGATCCAAAATTAAAAGAGCGGATTCATGCATACTCATCTTCATTCCACTTCATTTGCCAAGCCATGTATTTACCAAAACATTTTTCGGTTGAAGACCCAGCGATATTGGGACAACTCATCGCAGAATATCCTCTAGCTACGATTGTTGCGAATCTAGAGGGTCATTTTGAAATCAACCACCTACCCCTCATGTTGAGCGTGGATAAAACCAAGCTTTACGGGCACATCGCCAGAATGAACCCACTTACAAAAGTTGCCAATAGCAGTAACACATCAGTTACCGCAATCTTTCATGGGCCTAATGCATACGTAACCCCTTCTTGGTACCCATCTAAAAAAGAAACTGGGAAAGTGGTTCCAACCTGGAACTATGCTGCAGTTCACGCAGAAGGCAATATCAAGCTAATTGAAGATGCGCAGTGGCTCAGAAGCCATGTTTCACAAATGACGAATATTCATGAACCCACCCATCAATCCACCTGGAAGTTGGATGATGCTCCAGAAGAATATGTACAAATGATACTCAACGCCATTATTGGTATAGAAATTGAAGTCAGCAGTTTGGTTGGTAAATTGAAGTTGAGCCAGAACCGCCCGGCAGAAGACTATGACGCAGTAGTAGAGAAATTACAGAAATCGCCGCAAGAAGCCTTGCAAGAGATGCTGAAGTACATGAGGCCAACTAAATAATTAAGGCGTGGTGTAACCGTAGTTTTGTAGGATAGATTTAGCCTGAGGACCTTGCATAAAGCGATACAAATCCACCAACTCTTGAGGTGCGCCTTTCATTAGCACCATGCGTTGCTTAATGGGCTCATACAATGCTGCATCAGCCAATAAGAAACTCGCTTGTTTTGTTACTTCAGGCGATCTAACCAGAGAAAGCGCAGTAAAACCAATATCTGCTGCGCCGCTCATGACATAGGTTGTAGCTGCCCCAATATTGTCTGCATAAACAAGCTTACCTTTGGCTGCATCCCACAGACCCTCAGCCTTTAAATACTGCACTGCTGCCCTACCGTAAGGGGCAAGCTCAGGCTTCGCAATGGCTATCTTATTTGCTTTGCTCATCGCTTTGGTAAGCGCTGCTTTACTCTCAAGCAATTGAATACCAGACGACGTTTTGGTAATCATGACTAATTTACCAATCGCATATACCGCACCCTCATCCACTGTTTTACCGTTTTTATAAAGTTCAAGCGGAAAACGCTCATCGGCCGCAATCAATAAACCAAATGGCGCGCCATTCATAATTTGCGCTGCAAAGTTTCCAGATGATCCGTAGACTACTTTCATCTCCGACTTATTGGGTGATTTAAATGCCCCTGCAATCTCTGCAAATGCATCTTTCATATTGGCAGCAACGGCAATAGTAGGGGCCTGAGCAAATACACTCCCTAAGTAGAGGAAGGATGCTGTAAATAAGAAAAGAAGTCGTATAGTCATTTGAAATGCATTCTAGTGGACATATTCACCTTTGGCGACTCCAATAGATCGTTATAGCCAATCCTGTATTTGTCGATTAAGGCTCACTGCCTTGTAACCTGGCGTCTCACCGGAAGCACTTCGGATCTTACGAATCAACTTTGACGACTCTGATTGTGCGGCCATTTCTTTATTCATGGCGATAAAGAAAATTTCATCTTTGAGTGGAACAAAACCTAGGCCATTTTCTAAGGCAATATTTTTTACGCCCAAACCTACGTCGGCTTTGCCAGCTAAGATAGCATTAGCAACAGCAGAGTGGGTAAATTCTTCAGCCAGATATCCATTAATCTGCGCAGGATCAACACCCTCTTCTATCAGCAGCGTATCCAATAGAAGTCTAGTACCTGAACCAATCTGGCGATTAATAAAGCGCACTTTTTTACCAAGCAAATCTTCTATAGAGCGGATATGTAAAGGGTTGCCCTTCTTCACTATTAATCCCTGCGTTCGCTTCATTACCGGATAGATTTGAATATCATTTTTGGATAAGCGTTGATAAATTGCTTTTGAACTCTTCTGATCGGAAACGTGATAGCCAGCAAGATGCGCCTCATTATTCAAAAGCTTCTCTAAGGATTCTCCTGAGCCAGCAATTTTTAAATCTATTCCACTAACTTCACTAGCCGCTTTTTGAATGAGCGAATCACTACTAGAGAAAAATTTCCAGCGAAGACTTTCTGCCTTTTGTATTTTCTTAATTTCTTTTAACAGAATGTCATGGTAATGAGCGTCATGTTTTAAATATCCCGCCTGCATACCCTCGATAAACTGAATAAAAAAGATGCCAAATTCAGTAAGCTCAGAACCATGACCTTTAGTTCGAATCAATAGCGGCATGCCTAAGGCATCCTCGACTTGGTTCAGCTTACCCCAAGCACCTCTATAGGAAGTGCCCGACTTTTTACTGGCTATCACCAAAGAACTACCTCGCCCGATATCTTTAAGCAACTGAGCAAGCCAAATCAGATCTACCGAGCTTTTTCCGTCGGTCTGGGTTTTAACGATGAGGGTTGGGCGCACTTCAATTTGCATATGTAATTTTTTGCATATTCAATAAGTAATAATATATGCGATGATACGAAATTGATCAACCCTAATTGAAGTGCAACTATGAAAAAAGTGATTCACAGATTATTCCTAGCTAGCCTAGTGGTCCTTTCCATTCCAGCCCCACTGGTTTATGCGCAAGAGAAAAGTATTGTGGTGTCGTCCACCACCTCTACCGAGCAATCCGGTCTTTTTAATTACATGCTGCCTATTTTTAAGATGAAGACTGGCATTGAGGTAAAAGTTGTCGCCGTAGGAACAGGTCAAGCATTAGATATTGGACGACGTGGTGATGCAGATGTCGTGTTTGTGCACGATAAACCCGCTGAAGAGAAATTTGTAGAGGAAGGATTCTCAACAAAACGTTACGAAGTCATGTACAACGACTTTGTTTTGATTGGGCCCAAATCAGATCCAGCAAAAATTGGTGGCGGCAAAGATATTCAAGTTGCATTTCAGAAGATTTCTGCAGCACAAGCCCCATTTGTTTCCCGGGCAGATAAAAGTGGTACACACGCTGCTGAGATGCGTTACTGGAAAGGCGCAGGAATCACCCCTTCCTCTGGCCAATCCTGGTACAAGGAGACAGGCTCTGGCATGGGTCCCGCACTCAATACGGCCTCTGCCATGAATGGTTACATTTTGGCGGATCGCGGTACTTGGTTAAGTTTTAAGAATCGTGGCGACCTCGTGATCCTAGTGCAAGGTGATCCAAAGCTATTCAACCAGTACGGCGTGATGTTGGTAAACCCAGCTAAGTTTCCTCACGTCAAGAAAGCACAAGGACAAGAATTGATTGATTGGCTCATCTCTAAAAATGGTCAAGATGTCATTGCAAGCTACAAGATTGATGGTGAGCAGCTCTTCTTCCCGAATGCTAAGCAATAAAATTTACTACATAAACCATTAGGAGAAATCATGGAACTCAAAGTAAAACTCAGCGCCCGTAACACCCTTAGCGGAAAAGTAGTAGAACTAAAAATGGGTCAAACCACTTCCCACGTGAAATTGGATATTGGTGGCGGACATATCGTGACTGCATCAATTACGAATGAAGCTGTAGATGAACTTCAACTCAAGGTGGGCGATCAGGCTTGGGCAGTGATTAAAGCCTCGGATGTCATGATTGCTAAAGACGCTTAAGTCTTTACTTTTCTGATTTTCAGTTTTGCTGAATTTCAGAGCTACTAATAAAAGAAAAGGCCCGCAATGCGGGCCTTTTGAATGCAGCAGTACGAACTAAATGATTACTTCTTTTGTGGTGTTACAAAGCCAATCGCGGTGTCGTCAACAAACACAACCACCACGTCATCACCAGCCTTGAATTTATCAAGCTCTAATACGCTTGGATCTACTTTCACTTTTTGCATTTCACCAGATGGCATAGCAAAGGTCACAACACGGGTTTTTGTATCGATTGTGTTAATTTTGACTGTTGCAAAAACAGTATCAATCGTTTCCTCAAATGGCTTAGCAGAACCTTTGGCAGAAACTATCACTTTACGAACACCAGAAACGCCTGGATTTGCATCTTTGGGGGCGGCTGTCAAACCAATAGCGATCGCCTGAGCGTGCTCAACAACAAATAAATCGCCCTTCTTTACTTTTTCTAAATCATTTATCTGTTTAGATACATTCATTTCAGTCAAATTACCGTTTGCATCTTTCAAGACAACAACACGTTTATTTAGATCGACAGAATTAACAGTGGCAGTCATGACCATCACTTCGGCAGCTACTGGCTGCACGTTTGCTGGAGCTTGAGCAACCGCTGCGCTGGAAACAACCAAACCGAATGAAGCAACAAGTGAAGCAACTGCATTGGCAAGTAAGGATTTCTTCAAAATAACTCCTAGATAAAGGTTGGGGATGGGTGATGGGCGCTGGGGAAACTACGCCACGAAGGACATTTTAACCATGAAATAAGTTACTTATAGGACTTGAAGTATTTCTTAAAACTATAAAAGGCTGTAAAGCAATAATCGACTCACTCAGCTAAAGAAAAAGGCCCGCATGGCGGGCCTTTTGAATGAAGCAGTACTGTTTAAATCATTATTTCTTCGGAGGTGTTACAAAACCAATAGCTGTGTCGTCAACGAACTCAACCATTACGTCATCACCAGCTTTGAATTTCTCAAGACCAAGAACGGATGGATCCACTTTAACTTTTTGCTTCTCGCCGCTTGGCATTGTGAAAGTAACTATACGTGTCTTTTGATCAATTGTTGTAATCTTGACAGTCGCAAAAATAGTATCTGTTGTCTCTTCAAATGGCTTAGCAGAACCTTTGCCAGCAACTACTACTGAGCGCACACCAGAAACGCCAGGCTTCTGACCTTTACCAGCGGCAGTTAAACCAACTGCAATCGCTTGAGCATGCTCAACCATGAACACGTCGCCTTTTTTAACCTTATCCAAATCATTGATCGATTTAGCAACGTTCATTTGCATCAGGTTACCATTCGCATCTTTCAACACAACAATGCGCTTTTGGACATCTACTGAATCAACGGTTGCACTCAAAACAACAACTTCAGCCGCCAAAGGCAACATCTTTGCAGGCGCTTGAGCAAAAACAGTGCTTGCAAGGGTCAAGCCTACTGCAGCAAATAAACCAGCTAATAAAGATTTCTTCAAGATAACTCCTAATTGAGTAAAAGGTTTCGAATGGGCCCAAAAACAGAGCCGCAACCCATTGTAACCATGGAATGAGGCACTTTTTGTTCGGCAATGAACTATCTATTTCTAGCCCTTATTTGGTAAATTGACTTATCTAAGGCAAATTAAGGTCGCATACATCTTGGAAATTCTGATTAAACCGTGGCTAGAGGCCCAGACAAGCGCCTTTTTGGTGCGTCAAGAGGTATTTATTCGGGAGCAAGGGATCCCAGCCGAGCTTGAAGTAGATGAATTCGACCCAGCCGCTCAGCATGCGCTAGCCTATCAAGATGAATATTGCGTGGGTACGGGAAGACTGGTCAATTTGGGTAGTGGGCAAGCTCAAATTGGGCGCATGGCCGTTTTGGCTCCATTCAGAAATCAAGGGGTAGGCAGTCTGATTCTAAAAAGGCTCATTGGGCTTGCTAAATCACAGGGGGTAGTTTCTATCGTCTTGCACTCCCAAGTAGTCGCTATCCCCTTCTATGAAAAATTGGGTTTTCAAGCGCAAGGGGCAACCTATGATGAGGCTGGCATTCCGCATCGTAATATGATTCTCCTATTGCCAACATAGATGCCTAACCAATGACGACCTACTCCAATCCAAATCCATCTGCCTTCACTTATATTCATCGTGTGTGCTATTCCGATACAGATGCAGCTGGCTTTGTCTATCACGGACGCTATCTAGAGATTTTCGAACGTAGCCGTGCAGAGTGGCTTTCTCAGCGTGGCTTAAGCCCCACTAAGCTGATCAACGAAATGAATATCGTGATGCCCGTACGTGAACTCACCATGAATTTCTATAAGCCCGGTCGTCTCGATGACATTCTGTATATTGATCAAGTGATTGAACATCGTGGTCGCACTCAGGTTTCGGTTAAACAAACTGCACAGAGAAAACTTCCCGATAGCGAAGAACTACAAGTCATTGCCAGTGCCGTGTTACATATCGTCTGTGTAGATACCAACACCCTTAAGCCCAAGGCATGGCCTGATGGGTTATTTCTTCCTGAGTAATATGAGCAATGGAGCACATGATGTCTGATGGAAAATTACTCACTTTTGTAAAAGAACTCACCTTACTGCTTGAGAAAAAACCAAGCGAAGAAACGATATTGAATGAGGGTAAAAAAATACTGGGCAAACTTATTGCAGTGGATGATTGGTTGCCAGAAGCATTTACCAAACCACACCCCCAGTACTATCAGCAATATCTCCTGTATGCAGATCCACTGGATCGCTTCTCTATCGTGAGTTTTGTGTGGGGTCCAGGCCAAAAGACACCTATCCATAATCACACCGTTTGGGGAATGGTTGGTCAGTTGCGCGGCGAAGAGACGGGTACGCCCTACTATCAGCAAGCGGATGGAAGTCTCAAGCCAGGCACGCCTAGCGTCAGCCTACCCGGACATGTTGATACCGTCTCACCAGGTACTCATGACGTTCATGTTGTCGAGAATAGTCTGAGTGACAACACCTCGATCAGTATTCATGTGTATGGTGGCAATATCGGGCGTATTCACCGCTCGGTCTTTGATCCCTTCACAGGAGCTGAGAAATCGTTTGTCTCTGGCTATGCCAATACCGTCGTACCCAATCTCTGGTATGCAGCCTAATTTGCCTGCTCTTTACAAATTCTTCACTATTTACCAAGATATTGGAGGGGATGACTTAAAATGGAGCCTCTTACTGCAAACGCCTTAGCGTGGCAGCTCACCCCATTGACCGGGATAGTCGATTTTTAAGTACGTTGAATACGGGTCAATACTTTATCGGCCCCTATGTTATTCACAGATCTTGGTTTATCAGAACCCATTCTTCGGGCTATTGCAGAAGAAGGCTATACCAGCCCCACTCCGATTCAAGCAAAATCCATTCCTGCCGTTCTTAAGGGCGGTGATCTTTTAGCTGCCGCACAAACCGGTACAGGCAAAACTGCTGGCTTTACCCTACCGATTTTGCAACGCCTCAGCTCTACAAAGGCTGGCTCAGGCAAGCGTCTTCTGCGCGTGTTAATCCTCACCCCAACTCGAGAGCTCGCTGCTCAAGTTCAAGAGTCGGTCGTCACCTATGGCAAGTACACCGGGCTAAAGTCCACCGTCATCTTTGGTGGCGTTGGGGCTAACCCACAAATTAAAGCAATTGCTGGTGGCCTCGATATTTTGGTTGCTACGCCTGGTCGCTTACTAGATTTAATGGCACAAAAGTGTGTCTCGCTAAATGACATCGAGATTTTAGTTCTTGATGAAGCGGATCGCATGCTGGATATGGGATTCTTGCGCGACATTAAAAAAATCTTGGCAGCACTTCCAAAGAAACGTCAGAACTTATTATTTTCGGCAACCTTCTCTACTGAAATCAAAGTATTGGCCGATGGCCTCTTAAATGCACCAGAACTTATTGAAGTAGCTCGTAGCAACAGTACCAATGAAGCGATTGCGCAATTGATTCATCCGGTTGATAGGGCTAAGAAACATCCGCTCTTAGCTCACCTCATCAAGAGCAATGACTGGAAGCAGGTCCTTGTCTTCACACGCACCAAGCATGGTGCCAACAAATTGGTTACTCAATTAGAGAAGGATGGCATTACCAGCATGGCTATTCACGGCAATAAAAGCCAAACAGCTCGCACCAAAGCGCTTGCTGATTTTAAGGCAGGTAAGTTAACTGCCTTAGTTGCCACCGATATTGCTGCACGCGGTATTGATATTGACCAACTGCCCCATGTAGTCAACTATGACCTTCCCAATGTCTCTGAAGACTATGTCCATCGGATTGGCAGAACTGGTCGCGCAGGCTCCAATGGTGTCGCTGTATCTTTAGTCTGCGTTGATGAACACCAGATGCTCAGAGATATTGAAAAGCTGATTAAGCAAAAACTGCCGCAAGAAGTGATCGTAGGTTTTGAACCAGACCCGAATGCGGTAGCCCAACCAATTCAACTGCGCAGCCAACAGCACCAGCAATCCAGAAAACCAAGGTCTGCTGGCACAGGTGGAGCACCAGCAAAGAAGGCTCCCGCCAAGCGAAGTAGTCCACCAAAAAGAGGCTTTAGCCGCTAAACAGCTTACGTTTAGAATGTTTAGTATGAGCCAGAATACAGAAATAGTGATGACTGAACCGCGCCTAACCTCCCTCTCTCACGGCGGTGGGTGCGGCTGCAAAATTGCTCCAGGCGTTCTCTCCGAAATCCTCAAGAGCGTTCCACAACTCCCCTTTCCAAAAGAGCTATTGATTGGGATTGAGACATCTGATGATGCTGCCGTATATCAAATCAACGAGTCTCAGGCGATCGTAGCGACAACCGATTTTTTCATGCCAATTGTGGATGACCCATATGACTTTGGAAAAATTGCCGCGACCAATGCTATTAGCGACATCTATGCAATGGGTGGCACTCCATTGTTTGCACTCGCTTTAGTCGGCATGCCCATTAAAGTACTGTCCAATAAAACGATTGCTCGTATTTTGGAGGGTGGCGCTGAAGCATGTCGTAGTGCTGGAATTCCAATTGCTGGTGGACATACGATTGACTCAGTAGAGCCTATTTATGGTCTAGTAGCTATTGGCATAGTGGATCCTAAGCGCGTGAAGAGCAACGCTAGCGCCCAGCCAGGCGATGTTCTGATTCTAGGCAAGCCATTAGGTGTGGGTGTTTTATCGGCCGCTCTGAAAAAAGATCTTTTGAGCCCTGATGGTTATCGAGAGATGATCGCGAATACCACCAAGCTCAATTCTGCTGGACCTGATTTGGCTAAGTTATCTGGAGTGCATGCTTTGACCGACGTTACCGGATTTGGATTAGCTGGTCATACCTTAGAGTTAGCACGCGGCTCCAATTGCACTGCCCATATTGATTGGAGCCAAGTACCGCTCCTCTCTCGTGCACAAACACTAGCAGATGATGGGGTCATTACTGGCGCATCTGATCGTAACTGGCTGAGTTATGGCGAAGAAGTTGGCATTCCTCCCGAATTCACGATAGCGCAACGCGCCCTTCTCACCGATCCGCAAACGAGTGGCGGATTATTGGTATCCTGCAGCCCGGAGTGCGTTAAAGAGGTGCTCGATATTTTTAATCAGCATCATTTCTTGGGTGCGCGCGTCATTGGCCAGATGAGCAAACGTCAAGAAAAACCGCTAGTTGTTTCTTAGGTTGTTTCTTAGATTGTTCCTTAGATTTTTCTTGGGCTGCTTCTCAATTTTTTACTTCTTCATTTTTTATTTCTTGAGATTAAATACACTCGAGAAATCTAGCTGACCATTACCTGCTTTGCTATGGGCCTCATAAAGTTGCTGCGCTAGTTTTCCAAGTGGAACACTAGCATCTAGATTTTCTGCATTCTCTACTGCTAAACCTAAGTCTTTTAGCATCAGATCTACACCAAAGCCACCAGCATATCCTTTTGAAGATGGTACATTCTCCATGACCCCAGGACATGGGTTATACAGCTCCAAAGCCCAATTGCGCCCTGAGCTCTTAGACATAATGTCAGAAAGTATCTTAGGATCTAAACCATTGGCTATTCCTAGGCGCAAAGCTTCGCTGGTACCCAGCATCTGAATCCCCAACATCATGTTGTTACAGACTTTGACAGTCTGCCCCGCACCATTCGCTCCCGCGTGAAAGATATTCTTGCCCATCTTCTCCAGCAATGGGCGCGCACACTCTACTGCCCCAGCATCCCCACCAACCATAAATGTTAGGGTGCCTGCTTGCGCCCCTGCAGTACCCCCTGAAACAGGCGCATCAATCATGGCAAAGCCCTTAGCTTTAGCAGCGCTAGCCACCGCTTGCGCTACCTTGGGTGAAATCGTTGAACAATCAATGAGCAGTGTCTTCGGATTTGCATTTGCCAATAAACCAGCATCGCCAAGATACAAGGCTTCAACATGGCGTGAGGCAGGCAACATCGTAATTAACACATCAGCATCTTTTGCCGTTGCATTTGCATTGTCCGCAATGGCTCCACCCGCTGCAGCAAATGCATCTAGCTGGCTCTTTGCTAAATCAAAGCCGGTTACTTGATGGCCTGCTTTTAATACATTGAGGGCCATTGGGAGACCCATATTCCCTAAACCAATAAATCCGATGTTCATATTGCTCCTAAATTCTCATAAGTTTTTATTGTTTTCTGGAGGCGAGGTATTTCACGCCCTCAGGACCATACGATTCTGAGTGAGGCTGCTTAAAGCCCAAATGAAATACATCGCCAGTGTTATAGGGCTTACTCATTCCATCTGTCACGATAGTGATATCTCCAGCGATCACAAGCGCCCTCACCTCAAATGGATGCTCATGCATACCAAGATGGCCATTAGGAGCTTGCTGAACCTCTACCGGCTCAGGAAACCCATTCTCTTGAAGCAAGCGTAAGAATTCTTCAATATTCATCACTCAACTATAGCGTGGATATACTCTCTTAGCACTCGAAAATCTTTATAAGGAATCGTGATGGTCAAAGTCATTGGGTTAATGGAATTAAGTGATCAAGACGCCTTTGCTGAGTACAGAAGTCAGGTCGGTCAAACTGTTGAGCTTTACAGGGGCTCTATTAAAAACCGCGGCTTAGTTTCTGAACTGTTTTGGAATGAACTAGGCAGTACACCTTTTAATACTTATGTAGAGCTAGAGTTTCCTACGGCACAAGATGCTCATGCTTGGGCTCACAGTCCTGAATACCAATTACTGGTACCCATTCGCAGCAAGGCTATGAAGCTCACTTTGTTTAGCGTTGCTATCTAAATGAATTGATATTTTTTTATCTAAACAAAAAAGCCTAGCTTATTAAGGCCAGGCTGTTTTGTTGATCTGGGATAAAAATTACTTCTTAGCTTCCATTGCCTCTTTAGTGGCAGTAATTTCTTTACGGCGCTCTTTACAAGCACCAGCGATTTCTTGCAAGGCTTTACGTGCGCGAGCAGCAGATGCCTTAATACCTTTTTCAATAAATTTTTCGTTTTCAGCTTTATATGCTTCAAAAGCAGCCAACAATGTATCGTGTTGTGACATCTCGTCTCCTATTAATAAATGATGATTCATACTGACAGCCGAATCAGTATATCCCCATAAAAAGCATGGAAAATCACCCCCTAAATCAGGGATAACTCTTATATTTCCAGCTTCAGCCACAATAGACTCATAAAACTAAACAATAGCTTGGAGACGGCAAAATGCTCAGAAACATCCTACTTTTCATCATTAGCAGCTTCATTGGGCTTTATGCTAGCGCCCAAACTAGTTCCTGGCCCTCCCCTAGTAAGCCGATTACGTTTATTAATCCATTCCCCCCTGGCGGTGCTGTAGACGCCTTTGGGCGCCCACTGGCGAAGCAGCTTTCTACCCAATTAAATGACTCTATCGTCGTGGATAACCGAGGTGGTGCAGGCGGAACCCTCGGTGCTGCAGTTGCAGCAAAAATGGCGCCAGACGGATATACCTGGCTTCTTGGTGCAGTGCACCACTCCATTGCGCCAAGCATGTACACCAACCTATCTTATGACATCACTAAGGACTTTGAGCCTGTCGCCATTATTGGTAGCGTTCCCCATGTCATCGTTGTGAATCCCACTAAGTTTCCAAAGAATGATTTGAAATCCATCATGGAGGAGATTCGCAAGCATCCGGGTAAATATAACTATGCCTCTACTGGTAATGGCACATCACAACATTTGACTGGTGAACTGTTTAAGATGCAAAACAAATTATTCATTACTCATATCCCCTACCGCGGAACAGGTCCAGCCCTGCAGGACTTGGTAGCAGGTCAAGTCGATATGATGTTTGACACCCTAGCAGGTGCTGCGCCATTTATTAAAAATGGTCAGTTAATAGCAGTAGCAGTGACAACCTCAAAAAGAGTAGATGCATTTCCAAATATTCCAACTGCCCAAGAATTAGGAATCTCTAATTTCATCGTATCGAGCTGGTATGCCATGTGGGCCATCAAAGGAACGCCAAAGGATATCGTGGATAAGATGAGTGCAGAAGTGCAGATTGCACTTGCCTCTCCTGAGATTAAAGAACGCTGGGCCGCCATGGGCGCCAGCGTGCCTAAGATGACTCGCCCTGAACTTGCGGCTTACATCAACCAGGAAATTACTCGCTGGGGTGAAGTGGTGAAAAAATCCGGCGCTAAGTTAGACTAAATAAAAATAGATTAAAAAAAGATTAAACAATCATTCAGAGACAGTATGGCTATTCAAACTAAAAATTATTCCTTTGTGCGTAATAAGCTCCTCAACAAAGAAGAGATTGCTTTTTTAGATGTTCGTGAAGAAGACCCCCACGCTCAAGAGCACCCTCTTTTTGCTGCAAACCTACCCCTTTCTAGAGTGGAGGTTGATGCCTATGCGAAGCTACCCAAGAAGAGCGTACCTATTGTTACCTTAGATGATGGAGAAGGGTTTGCGCTGTTAGCAGCACAACGTTTAATCAACCTTGGCTATAGCGACGTGTCAGTGTTTGAGGGAGGCGTTCAAGGCTGGAAAGCAGCTGGAGGGGAATTATTTATCGATGTCAATGTTCCCAGCAAGTCTTTTGGTGAATTCGTAGAATCAAAACGTCATACACCGTCTTTATCAGCCCAAGAAGTAAAGCAATTAATTGATAACAAAGAGGATGTTGTCGTTGTCGACGTGCGTCGCTTTGATGAATACAACACGATGAGCATCCCAACCGGTATCAGCGTTCCCGGCGCAGAACTGGTTCTTCGCCTACCTGAATTAGCCCCTAACCCTAAAACCAAAGTCATCGTGAACTGTGCAGGCAGAACGCGCAGCATCATCGGCACGCAGTCCCTGATTAATGCTGGCATTCCGAATGAAGTGAATGCGCTTCGTAATGGCACGATTGGCTGGACTCTCGCGGGACAAGAACTAGATAAGGGTCAAAGCAGAAAATTTCAGGAAGTCAGCGAAGAGACTAAAAATGATGCGGCTCAACGTGCTCGTAGCGTTGCAGATAGAGCTGGAGTAAAGCGCGCTAGCCTTAGTGACGTTCAGACCTGGAAAGCGCAATCCGATCGGACCACATACTTCTTTGACACACGCACCCCAGAAGAATACGAGGCAGGCCACCTCCCCGGGTTTAGATCTGTGCCAGGCGGACAACTTGTACAAGAAACCGAAATGGTGGCACCAGTTCGAGGTGCTCGCATTGTTTTAGTCGATCCAAGCGGTGGTGGCGTGCGAGCTAATATGCCAGCCTCTTGGTTGGCACAAATGGCGTGGGATGTTTATTCTCTAGACGGAGTCAACAGCTCTGACCTCATCGAAACCGGGGTCTGGAAAGCACCCTTACCCGCCCTTCCAGATATGGAGAAGGTAGATACAAAGACTCTTTCGGATTGGCTGAAAACGGATAGCAATACGATTGCTATTGATTTCAGTACGCATGCCAACTACGTTAAAGGACATATTCCTGGAAGCTGGTACGCCTTGCGTTCACAACTAGCTGAAGCTATGAAAAATATTCCTCAGGTAGATCGCTATGTCATTACCAGCGCACCCAGTGAACTGAGCCTCTTTGCTGCCCAAGAATTAAAAGCGCTCACTGATGCCGAGGTACTTGTTTTAGAAGGCGGCAATGCTGCATGGACAAAGGCGGGACTAGAACTTGAAAAAGGCCCAAGTCATCTAGCTTCACCTCCGCTGGATCGCTATAAACGTCCTTATGAAGGGACCAGTGTAGACCCCGCTGCGATGCAGGCGTATTTAGACTGGGAGTTTGGCTTAGTAGAGCAATTGGGCAAGGACGGAACCCATCACTTCTGGGTTCTATAAATCACTGCTGACGCCCTTGCTGCATTACTTCAATTTGTTTCAGCTAATGCGATTAAGCGATCTTATTGCGGATGATGCCAATACCAGTGATGTTGGTTTCCATAACATCACCTGGCTTCATAAACTCCTGAGGCGTTCTGCCCGCACCAACACCAGAAGGCGTGCCAGTGGCAACAATGTCACCTGGAAGTAATGTTAAGCCACGCGATAGCTCAGCAATAATTGCTGGAATCTTGAAATACATTTGCTTGTAACTAGCGTTTTGCTTTTCAACACCATTTACACGGCAAATAATACGAGTGTCATCTAAATTGACGCCACCTGCAGTCACAATCCAGGGACCCATCGGGCCGTGACCATCTAAGCTTTTGCCTTTAAACCATTGACCAGACTGACGTTTTTGCTGAATATCACGCGCCGTAGTATCGTTGTAGGCAGTGTAGCCGAAGACATAGTCCATCGCGTTCTCTTCGGAAATATTCTTGCCCTTTTTACCAATCACCAATGCTAGCTCAGCCTCCCAGTCAATCATGGTGGAGATGCCAGCATCATAAGGAATGTTATCGAACGGGCCATTCATGGTTTGCGTGCCCTTCGTAAAGAGTACCGGAACCTTTGGATACTCTTTTACAGCAGTATCAGCGCGATGCTTTAAACCTTCTTCAAAATGGTCTAGGTAATTCCAGCCCACACAATAAATATTGCTTTGCGGCTTAGGAATAGGTGAGAGCAAAATGACTTGATTCACATTCTGCAAGTTAGATCCACGACCTTTAAATAGCGCTGCCAATTCAGAGAGGCCTTTATTGCCTGAACCCGCTAAAGAAATCATTGAAGTGGAATCAAATGACAATTGGACTTTTTGGCGCGCTGCCTCAGCCGGAATATCCACGACCATACCATCGTTAGTTACCAAACCTAATCGAGAGGTAGCACCCATTTTTGGCAAATAATTGGCAATACGAAAACCGGCCTTACCAGTCATAGGCTCAACCACAATCGGCGACTGACTATCAGGGGCAGCCATCGCATTTGAAATAAACATGCTACTCATGGCAGCAGAAGCACCTAATTTAAGGGCATCTCTTCGATTTGTATCCACAGCGTCTCCTTTATTTTTATATTGATGTTTTATGAATACTCATACGTTCACTCAACGATCTGCTTTAAATATTAATACAAACCTAGATCATGGGCAGGAAATTGGAAATATCACTATCCTTGACTAATGACCTATTTGAGCAATACGCCCCCTATTCGCTTGATTCTCTGCCTATCAGTCCTGCTAGGTCTTTGCGCCTGCGAGCGTGAGGTATATACCAGCTGGAGCTGTAACTCTCCTACGGGGACAAAAATCTCTATGGTCCTTCGAAAGGCCCAGATGGAATTTAAGGGCGATACATTCAATTACTGTGGCAGCCTAGGAAACCAAAGCTTCTTTGATCGACAGTGTCCGGGCCAAACGAATCAATCTAGTGTGATCTTTACACCTTCCTCAGGCTTGCTAGTGAGCAGCGGGAACGCGTTTCAGTGCGCTGCCTTATAAAGGTGGTTAGCATCTAATTTATTATGAACCGCTTGAGCCCGAAAAAACTACTACTAACCAAATGGACAGCAGTAACGCCAATTGCCAAACAAAAGCACTTCTTGGTCAGCAAAGTGATTCTCCCTGAGACGCCAAATGAAAAAATAGAGTTCATTGAAATTGAGGCCGTCTACTCTAAGAAGGTTACACAAATCGCCTGGCGCGATCTTACCAATAGCGAGCTTTGGCTACAGGGCTGGAAATAAAAAACCGCCTCAATGATGAGGCGGTTTTCGGGATTACGCTACAACAACAAGAAATCAATCAGACTTCTTTTTGCTCGTAGAAGTTTTGCTCGTAGATGTTTTTTGTACCAATTCGTCAATATTCTTTTCGGCAGTTTCAGCCACCTCATTCACAATGCGGCGCCCTTCTTTGAACATGTTTTGCCCTGTAGTTGACATCTCATGCACAACTTTAGAAAGCTTGTCAGCATGAGCTGGCATTTTATTTTCCGCATCCTCAAGCCAACTGACTAAAGAGCTTCGGATCTTTTCTAAATGCTTCTCGGTTTCATCTGCAGCCCCATCTCCGAGCTCTTTTAATACAGATTTAACCTTCTTCTGATAAAAAGCAGCCCGTTTAGCAGTCTCTTTAGTCGCCTCATCTTGTAAATCTTTCAATTTACCTAAATCATTTTTAGCAGCAGATTTAGCGCTATCTAAGGCGTTTTTCATTCCCCATTCAATCTCTGCCATATGGTGCTCACTCAATTTTCTGGCAGCCTCTAAAAGGGTATGTGAGTAATCAAAAAGCTCTTTTGCTTTTTCTCTTTGCCAGTTTTGTAAATCTTTTGCGTCCATTTTTGCGCTCCTATCAATAGAGGGTTGGTAATACTTACAAGATCTACTCTATACCGAATTGAGTGAACTGCCAATTACCCCTGATTTCCAGCATTAAAATAAGGGGGGAACTATCAGCCAAAATTAGGGATTGATCAATTCAGCCGATTTATTACAAAAATATTACGCCCCAATAAATGTCCTGATAGTTTGTATGGGCATAAATATAAGAGAATGCGTTGAGTTTACTCAGATAAGCTTTACCCTCAGACCACCTTAGCAAAGTTAAAAATGTTCGAAAGTTTTATGCAGCTCCTCACTGATCCCAATGCTTGGATCGCATTTCTGACGCTCTCTGCCCTAGAAATTATTCTGGGTATCGATAATATTATTTTCATTAGCGTTATCGCTAACAGACTTCCTATCGAGATTCGAGAGAAGGTTCGCCGCTTTGGTCTGATTTTTGCCTTAGTGACACGCGTTCTTTTATTGCTAAGCCTTTCATGGGTTATGGGTCTCACCGAACCACTTTTTAGCATTTCCGAGAAACCCATCAGCGGTAGAGACCTCATCCTACTGCTTGGTGGCTTCTTCTTGATCTGGAAAGCCTCCAAAGAAATTTATATAGAAGTCGAAGTGGGGGAGCATGGCAATGAGCAGGACGAATCTCAAGGGAAAAAGAATGCCAAGTCAATGCTCTCTCTTTTTATTGGATCTGTTTTACAAATTGGCTTACTGGATATTATTTTTTCTCTGGACAGTGTTATTACTGCGGTAGGTATGGTGGATGAAATCAGTGTCATGATTGCTGCGGTACTGGCATCAGTACTCATTATGTTGATTGCCGCTAAACCGATTGGTGATTTTGTTCAGCGCCACCCCTCGATCAAGGTACTCGCTTTATCTTTTCTGACCGTTGTAGGGGTGGTGCTGATTGCCGAGGGCATGGGAGTACACATTCCCAAGGGCTATGTTTATGTAGCGATGGCATTTTCACTATCAGTCGAGCTTTTAAACATCCGCTCACGAGAAAAGAAAAAGCGTTAGTGATTCATCTTCAGGGCTTGGGCGCATGCAAAACCGCTTGCCCATGCCCATTGAAAGTTATGCCCACCTAAATGACCGGTGACATCTACGCATTCGCCAATAAAGTAAAGTCCTGGATGCTTACGCGCCATCATGGATTGTCCGTCCAATTCTTTAGTATCTACACCGCCCAACATCACCTCAGCTTTTTTCCAGCCTAAGGTACCCGCTGGCTTTACAGACCAATTGGTAATTAACTCCTTGAGCGCTTGGCGATCTTTTTTAGAAACCTCAGCCCATTTTCGACCCGTTAAGTTCTTTTGATCTGCAAATGCTTTTGCTAAGCGCTGCGGTAGAACAGAGGCCAAAATTGTTTCTGTCACTTTTAAGCGATTCTCTTCATTATTAAAGAGCTCATCACAATTAAATCCGCCGGGACGCTCTATCGCTCCAAGCCAATCAATGTGGATGGGCTCACCCTCTTCCCAATAGCTACTAGCCTGAAGAACCGCAGGTCCCGATAGACCTTTATGAGTTAGCAGCAGATCCTCATGAAACCTACAGGCACCATAACGATGACCCTTTGAGCCCGAAGCAATTCTGACGGGGACACTCAGACCGGCTAATTCATTAAGGCTTCCAAAATTATCCGCAGTAAATGAGAGCGGTACTAGCGCAGGCCTAGGATCCACAACATGTAATCCAAACTGCTTTGCAATATCCAAAGAGTAAGCAGTGGCGCCAATAGCTGGCACCGGCAAACCACCGGTAGCCATCACCACCGATTTTGATCTTTCAATACCTGCATCCGTATGAATAACCCACTGACCACTCACTTGCTCAATAGACTGAACACTAACCGGATGACGGATACTCACACCCCCTTTAGCGCACTCCGCAAACAGCATATCAATCACTTGCTTTGCAGAATCATCACAGAATAATTGCCCTTGGTGTTTCTCGTGATAGCCAATTCCATGGGATGCGACTAGCTTGATAAATTCACTCGATGGGTATCTGGCTAAGGCGCTTTTGACAAAATGTTGATTGAGGGATAGAAAATTTGCTGGGCTACTATTTAGATTGGTGAAGTTACAGCGCCCTCCGCCACTAATACGGATCTTTTCACCCAATACTTCTGCATGATCTAGTACGAGTACTTTTTTACCCAACTGACCAGCAACGCCAGCGCAGAATAGACCTGCAGCACCCCCACCAATAATGATGGCATCCCAGGCTTTACTCATTCATTACTCAAACCGATCAATAATGTCAGATGAGATATTGAGTTTTCTCATATGCAGCTTGGTATAGGCTTGGCGAAAATTC